>JACCDR010241657.1_pt1 | contig 35068 bp, 45 predicted proteins | sample 7446431 | NCBI WGS metagenome assembly JACCDR01 (sample SAMN15323443, study PRJNA562643) | freshwater metagenome | isolation source: river surface water | place: USA:Blue River Watershed | collected 2017-08-17 | reverse complement strand
CTTGTTCGTGTCACCCCCGAGATGCGAGCGGAAGTCCCTCCCCCACCTCCCGCCCCTGTCGAGTACCGCCACCCCAACCACGCACAGCTTACTTTTGCTGAGGCCCGCGCTCCGGCCCCTGCTCCTCGTCGCCTTATCCTGTCACAGTTCTACTGCATCTTCCGTGACAGTGGCAACGCAAGCCGGGTGTTTGCCACCCTTGAAGAAGGCCAGCAAGCGTTCCCTCGTGCAACTGAGTGGCACGAACGCAAGGTGTATTCGGACGGTGAGGTCGTGGAAGGGCCGGTGAATCATGGCTGATTACGTAGCAGTTTACGGGAGCCTAAGGCGCGGAATGCAAGCAGAGAGTAAAATGGAGCGGCTTGAGTTTGTCTCTCAAGGGGTTCTTTACGCAACTCTCTACGCCCTCGGTTGGTATCCCGGCATCAAGTTCGAAGCAAACAAGAACACAACCGTAGTGGAGATTTACAAGCTGCCTGAGGCTCCTGCGCTTCGGGCTGCCATTCTCTACGACCTTGACAACTACGAAGGGTACGACCCGAAGCACCCGAAAAACTCGCTGTTCATTCGGCGTACCGCTCTTGTAAAGGGGCCGAACGACGAAGAGTTCACTTGTTACACATACGAGTACAACCACCCTGTTAACCGCGCCCCACTTGTAGAAAATGGAGATTGGTGTGCCTACAATCCAATGCCGACGACCTGAAGCCCTTAAGGACTGGGTTTCCTCTGTTCCCGCCGACCTTGTAAAAACTGCTGAAGAAACCCTCGTCAAGCTGGAAGATGGTTTCAGGGACACGGCCAACTTCTTCGGCATGTCGGAAGGTGGCAACCACAAAGCTGAAATTGGGCGCGCTTGCCACAACGGTATGCAGTACATCAACAAAGAGTTTCGCACTCTTCTTTGCACGGAGAACGGGCGTAAGAGGCCTCGTCCGTACCGTCTTGAAGACGACAAGAGCGCAGAACTTTGCCGCCCGTTCCTCAACTGGATGCTGTACGAATCCCCGTACCACTTCGTAATTCTCAACCGTGACAACTTCGACTTCTGTGAAAACCACGGATTCGTGATTGCAGGTGACGCACCGACCGAGTACGTGCAAGCTAACTGCATCCTGTCTCGGCACTTCTACGAGGTTCCGGGGTTTGCTTTCGAGCAGTTCAACGAAATGGTGGCGCGCGGCATCGACGGGTTGATCGCGTACAACATCGCTTTTTGCAACTATGGTTGTTCAGTGTGGCGAGTTGACCCAACGGCGTTGTTCCGCTCTTACGGCGGGCACCGCGTCCACCCTGCGTTCAACCCTGAAATCCTTGTTCGGATGGTGAACGGGACTCCTGAAAGGGAGTTGCAAGGCACTTACACGGAAGCACCGTCCATCTTCGGATGCACTTCTTTGTTTGTTGACGAAGATCAAGACCCTTATGAGTACCCGGAAAAAGAAGCCTTTTCGTTGCAAGGCTACCGGAAAATCAGCCAAGATTTCCACAACTACATGCTGAAACTCGAAGGCAAGTTGGAAGAAAAGGCGGAAGGCTACCGACCTCCCAATCCTTTTGTCAAGAAGCCCACGGAGAGCGTTGACGCTACTCACCGCTTCACCTACGAGCAAGCTTTTACCGTCGTCGCAGACTACATGCAAAAGTACCTAGAGGAGAACGCACACCGCCATGAGTAAAACCGTTCCTTACACAAAGACTGACCTTCCTGATCTTGACGGTCTCGGGGTCTTCATTCTTCCCGGCCCCGGCTACGGCCTTGTGGCTGCCCTGTTCTGTCAGATGAACGCAAAGAAAAGCCCCTCTCCGGGGTCTGCCGACCTTGTCGTTTTTCTAGGCGGTGCTGACGTGTCTCCCTGTCTTTATGGGGAAAAGCCGGTTGACGAAGTCACCTACTGTGACACCAAGCGAGACGAGTACGAAGGGGACATTTATGACCTTTGTGTCCGCAGGGGTACTCCGATGCTGGGTATCTGTCGCGGCGCTCAGTTCCTCCACGTCATGAACGGTGGCCGCCTGTGGCAGCACGTTGACAACCACCTCGGGCATCACCTGATTTACGACATTGACGAAGACGTTACTCTTCGCTCTTCTTCTACCCACCACCAGATGATGAAGTACAACGACAAGATGAACCTTATCGCTTGTACCCCTGACCCGGTGGCATCGTTCTTCAAGAACGCTGAGGGGATCACTCCGAACGACAACGAGATTGAGGTTGAGGCCTGTTCCTACGAAGAAACCGCTTGCCTGTGCATCCAAGGCCATCCCGAATACGGACCCCCTGAGTTCACTTCGTGGTCGTTCTACAAGCTGAACGAACTGATGAACAACGGGTTCGAGACTTCGCCTGAAACTGTTTACAAGCAACTCGCGTAACTAACTGAAAGGAATTACTTATTTGCGGCATCGTAGGAATGGCGGGCGACTTGAACGTCAACGACCGAGACAAGATTTTTCGTGACATGCTGGACGTGTGCCAGCTTCGGGGCCGTGACAGCACCGGAGTAATCACCGTCAACCGACAAATGACTTACGGCTACGTCAAGAATGTAGGCCCTCCGGCTTACTTGTTCGACCGACGAAGCTACTCCGAAGTTGTTGAGACTGGCACAACGGCTGCTCTTATCGGCCACTGCCGAGCCAAGACTGTCGGCGCTGTCAACATCCAAAACGCCCACCCCTTCGACTTCGAAGACGAGGGTATCATCGGTGTTCACAACGGCACCCTGTCCAACGCCTACAAGCTGGACACGTACAAGTCTGGTAAGGTTGACAGTGAGGTTCTGTACGGACACCTCGCAAAGAACGGCCCTGAGGACACGTTCAGCAAACTGGAAGGCGCGTGGGCTTGTGTGTGGTGGGACAACAACGCCGAGACTGTCAACTTCATCCGCAACGACAAGCGTCCCATGTGGTTTGTGTGGTCAAAGGATTTGCGCAAGCTGTTCTGGGCCTCCGAGGGGTGGATGTTTGGTGCTGTCGAACGGTGCATCGACCTCTGGGAAGGGCCGAAGTCAGATGGTCACGGAAAGTACATTCCTCTTCCGGTTGACACGCTTTGGTCGTTCGAGATTACCCCCAACGCTAAGGCAGGCGAGCCTACCATCAAGTTCAAGCAAGCAAAGAAGATTGAGCCCGCGCCCCCTTTAGCCCAAACAGTCGCGTGGGGAAACGGCTCCTCTCGCGGCTCTGGGGTTAACGGAGGTTCAGTGCCCCGCCCTTTCGCGCTAACCAATCTCGACGACCAGCTTCCCGCGTACATGTTACCAAAGCCCGAAACTCTCGCCCTTATAGCGGGAGAGAAGAAGAGTACCGGTTCCTCCACCGACAGCTCTTCCACAACATCCAAGAGTGGATCGGAGTCGGAGAAGGGGCAAGCACCTACAACGAGTGGCGAATCAAAAACCGTCTCCCTAGTCCGACAGAGTTTGAACACCTCTCAAAAAACCAACAGAAAAAGACTATCCGTCGTGCCTACGCAGCCGCAAAGCGGGAGCTTGGCTACGAGCCAAGTGTCGTTTAGGTCTGTAGCGGGAATGGCGTTCATTACTGACGAGAACACCGGAAACGAATACAGTGAACAACAAATCCAAGAAAACACCGGAGGCGTGTGTTCTTTCTGTGATGAACCAATTGGCGACTTGACAGAGATTCACCAGTTCTTCGGACACAACAAGTTCATTTGTACCCACTGCACTGAACCCAAACTTCGTATTGTAGCTTAACCAAGGAGTAACTAACACATGACGACTAACTTTACTTTTGGTTGTGACCCTGAGATTTTCCTCAAGAAGAACGGCAAGGCGGCTAGCGCCTACGGCCTTCTTCCGGGTGACAAGAAGAACCCGCACAAGACTCCCGGCGGAGCTATCCAAGTGGACGGCATGGCGGCTGAGTTCAACATCGACCCTGTTCCGTCTCACGACTTCGAGACTTTCAACGCTCGTGTCGTTCAGCAAATCAAGGAAATCCGCAACCGTGTTCCGGGATACAGCCTGAACGTGTCTCCGGTACAAGAGTTTGATCCCGAGTTTCTTGCGGCTCAGCCCGAGGAAGCTAAGGAACTTGGCTGCGACCCGGATTACAACGCTTACACGATGAAGGCCAACCCCCGACCGGACGGTGAAGTTCCGTTCCGCACTGGTTCCGGCCACGTCCACATCGGGTGGGGTGCTGACATTCCCGTAGACAACGAAGAACACATGGAAATTTGTGCCAACTTCGTTAAGGTTCTGGACATGACTCTCGGTCTGTTCATGACTATCATCGACGATGAACCCCGCCGCCGTCAACTGTACGGCAAAGCAGGCGCTTTCCGCCCCAAGCCCTACGGTGTTGAGTACCGTACTCCGTCTAACGTGTGGATCAAGAACCGCGACCATCGTAAGGCCGTGTTCTTGCTCATGAAGTACGCTGTGTGGTACGCTTCGCAAGGCTACGAACCTCACGACGTGCAAGAGGTGATTAACACCGGGAGTAAAGGGCAGGCATACACTCTTTTCGACAATTATCTCCGCACTTACAACTGTTGGAACAATCAAGACGAAGTAAAGTGGCTGCGCAACTACGCCAAGAAGTGCTACGAAGCAACCCTTGAAACGACTACTACGACGGAGGCTGCATAACAACTATGTTTTGGACAGACGCAACTCAGGCATCTGAGAGGCTGGCGGGGACTGTCGTTAACTACGACGGAAATCCCGCCTACATCGACCGTGTCGAAGCAGGTAAAACCAAAGGCCCTACCGCTACAGTGATGATGCTCGGCTCCGACCCGGACTATAAGCGTATTTCTCTTGACGATGAAAAGTGGCGTAACTTCAGAGACTTGCCCAAGCTTGGGTGGTTTAACTTCATCAGCGGTAGAAACAACGTACATCCGTTTTACGTTGAACGCCGAGCGGTAAACACTCGTAGTCACGGGTTGAATAGCGGAAACACCCGCATCCACATGTCTCGTAAGGAAGGGGTCTTGGCGGTTCGCGACTACAACCTTACCACTTTGCTAGGAAATGCGGGCTACTTGGAAACACACCGAGACGACACGGCCTTTCCCAAGGTCAGTGAAATCTTGATGTCTCTTGGCTCGGAACCTAGCGGCGTGGCTTTCTCTCCGAAGTTTTGTGTTATCGTTACCGAAGAGGGAATGAAGTGGCTGTTCCGCAAGACCAAGCGCATCGGCTTCTTTACCGGAACCGACAGTGTCAACCTGTTCCCTAAGATGGGGTACTACAAGGAAGAGTTGCAAGCGTGCCCTACCTTTGACATTCAGAACGTGAGGGAGTTTTAAACAAATGACTGGTGTTAAGACTATCATTGGCAACAAAGGCGCAGCCAAGCAAAAGACGGGTATCCCCGACATCCGCCTCAATCAGCCGCTCAAGGCCCGTACGTACACTGGCGACATCGGCATCGAGATTGAGCTTGAAGGTGACAATCTTCCTAACGCGGGCTACCTTGACAGGGTTGTCAGCGACTCTGGGTGCCGTTGGGATGTAAAGCAAGACGGCTCTCTTCGCGGCGGACTTGAGTACGTTCTTTCTGCTCCTTGTAAGGTTGAAGAGATTACCCCTCTTTGTTCGGGTCTGTTCGAGGTGTTCCGTGTTCGTAACACTACCTTGCGTCCTAGCAACCGCTGCTCTATTCACGTCCACTACAACGTAGGGGGTTTGAAGGTTAACTCCATCACTTCAATCATCGCGCTGTGGACTACGTTTGAGGAGCCGTTGCTGCGCCTGTGGGGCGACGCTCGGTACAAGAACCACTTCTGCCTTAGCACCAAGGACGAAGAGGCTACTCTCGAAGCGTGGGAAAACTTCCTGCGGACGGGCCGCCTTCCCGAAGAGCGCGGCTTGCGATACAGCGCCCTTAACATCGTAGCCTTGCGTGCTTACGGCTCTCTTGAGTTTCGTGGTGGTGGTGCTCTTAACAACGCCAACGAGGCTGTCGAGTGGGCTACGTTCATCTACCACCTGTGCAAGTACGCTGAGGAACGGTACGAGAACCCCCAGCAAATCGCTTACGACCTGTCTGAGCGTGGGCCGTGGCCTATCTTGCAAGACATTTGTGGGCAGTCGTTGGAAGGCTTCGCTCGCCGTGCGTTTGACACCGTTCCTCATTTCTCGCAAGCTTGTATGGACAGCTTCCACAACGTTCAGCCTATCCTGTTCGACTTCCCGTGGGGCGAGTGGCTGGAAGAAATCAAGAAAGCTTATGTGCCTGATCCGTTTAGCACCCCTAAGAAAAAGAATCTTTACGGAGAGGTCCGCCCTGCTCCTGAACCTCGGATGATTCGTATTGAGCCTATCCAACTCAACGACGGCTGGCTTGCACAGGCCCAAGAACAGCTTGTACGCATCAACCGCGCTCGCCGCAATGAGGAGATTTAATCCGTGACTAGATTTCGTGTAGTTCCTTATCGGAGGGGGAGTCGTTCCGCAACGGCTCTCTCTCGTGCCCTTCCTAACGGAGCTTTGCTGCGCCTTGAAGGCTCCCGCTTTCAGCCCCGCCTTGACGACGTAGTAATCAACTGGGGCAACACCAACCCTCCGCCCATGCCTCGTGAAGTCTTTGGACAGCGGGCGTACAGGTTCCTCAACGAGCCTGAGGACATTGCTCGGGTTGCCAACAAACTTTCTTTCTTCGACCTCTTGACAGAAGATGGCTGTGGCGATATAATCCCTACGTGGAGCCGTTACCCTGACGACATTCCCGACGATGCGTTCCCTGTTGTCTGTCGTACCATCCTCAACGGTCACAGCGGTAGAGGTATCGTGATCGCCAACACTCGTGACGAGCTTGTCCCTGCCCCTCTGTACACCAAGTACATTAAGAAGAGTGCGGAGTATCGGGTTCACTTCGGTATCGTAGGTAATGGGAATCCACAGACCATTGCGGTGCAGCAAAAGCGTCGTAACCGTGACGTTCCCGACGAGCAAGTAAACTGGCAAGTTCGGAACCATCAGAACGGTTTCATTTACGCCCGAGAAAACGTGATCGTTCAGCAGCCGGTTATCGACGTGGCAGCGAGGGCTTTTATCTCTAGCGGCCTTGACTTCGGCGCAGTAGACGTGATCTACAACGAGCGTCAAGGACGAGCCTACGTGCTAGAAATCAACACAGCCCCCGGCCTTGAAGGCCAGACGCTCACGGACTACGTAAACTTCTTTAGACAGTTTGAAAGGAATTAATTATCCGTTGCCACATCTGCAATGCAACCCTCAGCCCCGGTGAAATCCAGTGGAACTCAGATCACAACGACTGGGACCCCTGTGGTCGCTGCCTAGACGTTATCGACAACGTGTTTTCTGGTGACACCGAGGAAGAAATTGACGCTCAACTAGCCTTTGAACTGGGCGACGAGGAAGAAATCTATGAGCCTTTTGCAGAAAACACTTGACAAATACCCTCAAGAGGTGTATAATATCCTTAGTAGGGATGGAGAGAGGTCGATAGACCTATCCCACTTCCCACGGATGTTTACTCCTTACCACGAGGGGCAAAACAGAGGCCGAGAAGAGGCTATGGGGCGAACCCTTGAGCTGTGGTACAACAAGGTGACTGATGCTTACCTTGCTAACCCTAGCTTGTTTGTTAGTCCTCCTGTGTTTAGTGGTGGTTTTTTCCGAGACATCATCCTTGGTAGGTACCCTGACGACCTTGACTTGTTTGTCAACAGCCACGGACTTACAAAGGAAGAAGCAGAAGATAACCTTTGTCTTTGGATGTCACAGCTAGGTGAGAAGTTTGAAGAGGCAAGCGACAATCCGGAGTACGCAGGCCAGATGGACGCCTTCCGTGTGTTCGACTTCCATAGTGCTCCCAACACTATCTGCCGCCTTCAAGTTATCCTCAAAGACATGGGGCCTCCCGAAGAGAACAACCCCCTGTACGTAACCAAAGACTTCCACTACAACCACGGCAAGTACGCACTGCAAGCGGGGCAACCCCTTGTCTACGCCCACTCCGAAGCCGTAGCAGGTTTCCGAGGTAAGGCTCACATCTACCGTGGACGAAAGGGCCAATCCAAGTGCCAAGAAAAGTTTTACGGTATGCAAGGCTACAAGTGGTTTGATGTAGACGCCCCTGCTACCCACAGCGACGACCCTCTTGAACGCAAGAAAGAAGCCATAAAGAAAAGGAACGAAGAAGTTGCAAAATTCCAAGTACCTGACGACAGGAGGCCCATGTACGACTTGCGGTTCCTCTGATGCAGTAAAGATTAAACCTGAAACGGGGTGGGGTCACTGCTTTTCCTGTGGTCACAACTACCCGCCCGGCTCTCTTGAAGGAGACACGATTATCACGAACACTGTAGCGTTTAAGAAACCAACTGCTTCCCGCGACATTCCAGTAACACCCATCCCTACGAGCTTTCAACCGTGGCCTGAACGCGGTCTGACCAAAGAGACTCTCGAACGGTACAAGGTTACTGTTGGTGGCGACGGAGACAATTTCCAAGCTAAGTGCCCTCGGTTCGATGCCGACGGCAACCACGTAGCAAACAAGGTAAGGACTAAGCATGACAAATCTACTGGTGAAGGCGGCCCGCGCTTCTTCTTTGAAGGGCAACGTGAAAAGTCAGTTGCGCTATTTGGGCAGTCGATCTTCCCGCCCGGCGGCAAGTTCATCACTGTCACTGAAGGCTATGAAGACGCGATGGCAGTCCATCAAATGTTCGGTGGGAAGTATCCCGCCGTCTCCGTGGATGGAGCTAGCTCTGCTGCTAGGGATGTCCGTGATAGTTTTGAGTATCTAAACTCCTTCGAAACTATCGTCTTTGCTTTTGACAACGACGAACCCGGACGCAAGGCAGCAAAGGAAGCTGCGGCTGTAGGGTTTCCGCTTGGCAAGGTAAAGATTCTCACTCTACGAAACCACAAAGATGCGAACGACTACCTCAAAGCCAAGGACGGCGAGAAGTTTATTCGTGAGTGGTGGCAAGCCCCTGACTTTAAGCCTGACGGCCTGAAGCTTGGGAGCGACATGTGGGAAGAAATCATTGAGCGCAAAGAACACTTCACGGTTAGCTACCCGTTCGAAGGTCTGAACAAAATGACCTACGGGATGCGGCTTAGCGAGCTTGTGGTGGTCACTGCTGACACTGGTGTCGGTAAGACCTCGTTCCTTAAGCACATTGAACACAAACTACTCACTGACGAAACTGTAAAGGAACAAGGTTATGGAGTCGGTTTTCTTCACTTTGAAGAGCCTAATGGAGATACTGCTCTGGGCTTGCTCAGCATCCACAATGGCACTCCTTATCACTTGCCTGATACCGAACGTAACCCAGAAGCTTTACGTCAGGCTTATGACACTGTACTTAACAACAATCGTGCTGTCATCTGGGACCATTTTGGCAGTAATTCTGTTGACGCTGTTGTAAACAAGATCAGGCACATGTCTGCTCTTGGGTGTAAGTACATTGTTGTTGACCACCTTAGCATCATTGTGTCTGACCAAAGTGGTGACGAAAGGAAGCAGCTAGATGAAATCTCAACCAAAATCAAAACTCTCTGTATGGAATTGGACATTGCCGTTCTCGCGGTCATTCATACGAATCGACAAGGTCAAATACGTGGCACCGCCGGTGTCGAGCAATTGGCAAACATTGTCCTTCGGTTGGAACGTGACAAGACTGAGCCCAACGAGTGGCGTCGAAATGTCACTAAGCTTACAGTGGAAAAGAACAGGTTTTGCGGATATACAGGCCCGGCAAGTTATCTTTGGTACAACGCCCAAACGGCAAGACTGAGTGAGCTAGAACCAGAAGAGGTTGACCTGTTCGAAGCAGGTCTTCAACCCGGAGCAGGTGAAGGAGATTGGAACTGATGTACGTTTATGAGTTGCTAATTGACTTTGATATGACAACTCGAAGTCACTCTCATTCTTATGGTTTGTTTAAAACAAAAGAACTAGCGGAACAAAAACTGAAAGAGCTTGAGCTAAAAACTTGGCAGTGGTCGGAGGTTAAGAAACGTAAAGTATGTACCTAACTTACAACCACAACTACTGGGCTATCGACATTGAAGGCGACCTTATCCCTTCCACAAGGATTTGGTGTTGCGTTTGTATCAACGTAGTCACAAAGGAAGTTGTACGGCTTGTAGGTGAAGAGGAAGTAAGAGAGTGGTTTGCTAACCGCCCCCGCTCTGATAAGTATGTAGGACACAACATCCTAGGGTACGACGCACCAACACTCAACCGACTGCTCAAGCTCAAGATCGGACTTAACCAGTTGATCGACACCATGCTTATGTCGATGCTGTACAATCCGTCTCTTGAGAACGGGCACTCGCTAGAGTCATGGGGCTACCGCCTTGGGTTTCGTAAAACCCCTCACACCGACTTCTCTCGGTTTACACCCGAGATGTTGGAGTACTGTGAGAACGACACCGAGCTTTGTCGTAGGGTGTTCCTTGCGCTGGTCAAGAAAATGACTGGTGAGGGGTTCTCTGAGACTGGCTTAGAGTTGGAACACTGGTCGTGGTACTTCATCAAGCAACAGCAAAAGGACGGGTTCCCGTTCAACTACCAAGAAGCCACTGTCCTTTACGGCAAGTTGAACGAGAAGCTTGAAGAGCTGCGCGAAGGTATCTATAAGTTCTGGCCCCCGGAACTTAAGCTTGTCAAGACTTTTGCGCAAGCTCGTAAGAAAGACGGGACGTACACCAAGAATTTCCTCGCTCACCAACAACAGTACCCGCGTGTACAGGAAAACAACGAAGGCGGATACTACGCTTATGACTACGTAGAGTTTAACCTAGCTAGCGGCGACCAACGCCGTGCCAAACTGCTTGAACTAGGCTGGAAACCGGAAGAGTTTACTAAGCCTTCCAAGACCCACCCTAAAGGCCAAGCTAAGGTAACAGACAAAGGCTCCCTTGTTCCGTCCCTCGTTCGTTTTGTAGAAGAGAGCGGCAAGGAAGAGGTTCGATTGATTGCTACGTGGCTTGACCTTAACTCTCGTGCCACGATGATTAACACATGGATGGAGGCTTACAATCACGACACTAATCGCATTCACGGTTCTCTGTGGCTTGCTAACACTCTACGCTATAAACACAGTAACCCTAATACCGCTAACATTCCTGCTGTACGAGTGGGGGCAGACGGTCTACCTTTACGGGCGGATGCCGGAGCATTTACTTACGAGGCTCGTGATCTTTGGACTTGCAGCGATCCCGTTAACCGCCGCCTCGTTGGTGTTGACGCCAAAGGTATTCAGCTACGTGTCCTCGCCCACTACCTAAACAACCCTGAATTTACGGAGGCAGTCCTTGGAGGCGACCCACACAGTTACAACCAACACATTGGAGGATTTAGAACACGAGCTGTTGCTAAAACTTTCATCTTAAGTTAGGATGACTTGGGCGAGAGCCCTCGATTAAAACTAGGTGAATTGCTGGAAACTCTCTCTGAGACAATCAGCAGCCAAGCAAGAAATTAATTCTTGACAAAACTCTTAAGATATGGTATAATAGGTGTAGAAAGGAAACACTTATGTACCAGTTCAAAAGAGATAAACAAATTACTACAGTCCCAACTAGTAAGTTTGCTTCAAAAGCTTGTCGTCATTGCGGCACAGAGTTTGTTCCTCAAAGTCCGTGTCACTTATATTGCTCAGATGACTGCGCGGCTCACGGAAAAACTTCAGCCTACTTAAAAAGAAACTACGGGATTGATTACAACGACTACCTTAGAATGTTGGAAGAACAAAACCACAAGTGTAAAGTTTGTGGCAGCGAGGGTTTCAAGATGAAAGAAACTCACAATCTTCTTTTGGTAGTAGATCACTGTCACGACACGGGGAACGTTCGCGGTCTTTTGTGTCACAACTGCAACAGAGGAATCGGGCTGCTGCAAGACAGTGTTAGTAATTTGGAGTCAGCGATTAAGTATCTTGAAGGTTCAACGACTATCCCGAAAGGGAGTACAGCCAAGCGGCTGGAAGCGCCTAGCCCCGGAGACGGGTGATGATATAGTCTGGCCTACGTGGCGACACGTAGCTGGTTTCGTACCGAGTTGGGAGTAGCGAACTCAACTGAACATAAGCGACGCTTTCCTCCTTGGAGCAGGAGATGGCAAGATCGGACAGATCATTGGCGGAACGTCGAGAGATGGCCGAGAACTTAAAGCAAGGTTTATCGGAAATTTCCCCGGACTTGACGCGTTACTTCGACGCCTTGAAGCGCAGGTCAAGAGAACTGGCCGCATTAACCTTTGCGATGGCACACCAATTGTCGTAGACAAGATGCACACCCGGCTTGGGTACCTGTTGCAAGGTGACGAGAGCCGGATTATGAAGAAGGCTGCTGTACTCACTAAGCTTGAGTGCATCCGCCGTGAACTAGATGTAGTTAAAGTAGGAGATATTCACGATGAACACCAGTACGACGTTTCGAAGTCCCACGTTGAAGACTTCCTTGAAGTTCTACCTGATGCTTTCCGCCGCAGCGGTGAGTTCTTCAGTTATCGGCTTCCCATTGGCTGCGATGCAAAGGTTGGTTTGACATGGGCAGAGACGCACTAAAAGATTTTGACGAATTGCTTAAAACAATGGATTCACATACTCGTATTGGAATGAGTGAGTATTATAGGAAGCTACACATTAAAAACTGGTTTGAGCGCTTGACTAAAATTCGCAATGAAATGGATGGCCAATGAGCGGACGAACGTGGGCAAATTAAAACAGTGTCAGAAAGAGTACCGTTCAACAGAATGGTATAAAGAAAATCACCGAAGATGGGAGAAAGAATACCGTCGTAGATTTCCTGAAAAGGCCCTTTACAGGTCTTGTAGAAAGAGGTCACAGCGAGAAGGCATCCCTTTTGACATTGAGTTAAGCGATATTATTATACCTGATAAGTGCCCCATTTTAGATACACCTATTGTGTATGGTAGTGTGGACAAGAACGAGTGGCCGTCTGTAGATAAAGTTAATCCTGCAAAAGGGTACACTAAGGGTAATGTACGAGTCATAAGTTACAAAGCAAACAGGATGAAATCTAATATGACAATTGATGATGTAAAAAGAATGCTAGCCATGATGGAGAGTCACGATGTCTGGTAGGACTTTTGTTTACAGCGACCCCCATTTTTATCACAAGAACATTGTAACGTTTACCAACTACGACGGTTCTAAGGTTCGTCCTTGGGACTGTGCAGAACAAATGACAGAGGACATGATACAGTGGTACAACGAACTGGTTGACGACAAGGATCGTGTGTACATTCTCGGTGACGTAGCGTTTACCAACAAGCACATGCACGCTGCTGTTAGCCGTCTTAAGGGTCGTAAGGTACTAGTCCCCGGCAATCACGAACCTACTAAGATGCGGCAGTACTTTGACCTGTTCGACGATGTTCGCGGCTACGTGGTAAAGAAGGGATTCATCATGTCCCACATCCCCATCCACGAGCAAAGCCTTAGTAGGTGGAAGCTGAACATCCACGGACACCTTCACGGCAATCAGGTATCTGCTACTAGGCACGATGAAGGACTTGAAACAGATAGGACTATCGACAGTCGGTACTACTGCGCTTGCGTAGAACACACCAACTTCCGGCCCATCCTGCTGGACACTATCCTTAAAGAAAGGGGAATTGTGTAAAATAGTGCTTGACATTTGCAACAAACTTGTGTATAATAGGTAGAGTAGAGAACGGAAAGCCTCTCTCTATAAAAGGAGATTACTAATGGGACATTGGGCAGACAATCACGTTGACAACTACCACGGTTCTCCTGTTCGCTATAAATGTAAAAGGAAATCTAAATTGGCTACTACTAACAAGAACGGTATCTCTACCCTTGTCTTTCGAGGTCGCTTGCAGTAAGCTCGCGTTCTCGGGGACCCGGTTCTGAACTACAACAAGGACGGGCAGGAGTGGAAGTTTGACTTCATTCCCAACGATCAGGATGGCGCAGCTAAGGAGCTGAAGGACGTTGGTGTCCGCGACCGTCTCCGTTCTCTTAAGGACAGCGAAGGCGAACCTCGCTACGACGGTCTTGAATACATGTCGTTTAAGCAGAACGCTGAACGCCGTGACGGTACTCCGAACACCCCTATCCGAGTAGAGGACATGTTTGGTAATCCGTGGCCGGAGGATGTTCTCCTTGGCAACGACACCGTAGCAGACGTTAAGTTTGTTGTGATCGACAATGGCCGTGGTAAGTTCCACGGTGTGTACCCCCGTTCGATTCGTGTACTGGACCTCGTGCCGTACCAGTCGAAGGAGTTCCAACCCATTGACGAAAATGATCCGTACTTCAAGAAGGCGCAGGAAGCGGCTAACGAAGTTGCTCTTCTGAAGGGCACTGCTCCGAAGGTGCCGGAAGCAACGGACGATTTTGAAGACGACGAAATTCCGGTGTAATCCGGAGCGCGCAGGGGAGGCGACATTTGTCTCCACTAGCTAGCCTGCGCGGCCAATAGACACCTGACGCCTCCTATTGGGTAATAGGCAAAGCTAAATGTGGCTTTGCGGGCGCACCACGGGGACCCCTCTGAGGAGTGGGTGGGTGCCGAGGGACACTACGTCTTTTCCCTCACTTTTTCCGGAGAACAAGAACATAAGATGCCAAGAGTTTACGTGAACTTTCAACGCAAGGGAGTTGTAGTAGAACGAGGGGCAGCAGCAATCGAAATTAACCGAGACGCTACTGTCGAAGAAGTCTACAAGATGGCCCTCAACCAACAGTTTAAAGAGTTCCTAATCAGTGATCGTCAGTACGATGATGAAAGCATGACGTGGGAGTTTGAAATTATGAAGGAAGATGATACCGATGGATTTTCACCCTACCCTCCCCGACAGTGAGCAGGAAGAAGGCAAAGTTATTTTGTCCCGAGCCGCTTACAATCAGCTTATTGAAGATCGAAGAGAGCTTCGCGCCCTTCATGCAGGGGGTGTAGACAACTGGGATTACTATTACGACGCTCTCAAAGACGCTGGTTTGATTGATGACGAAGAGGAAGACGAAGATGACGACTAAGAGCCTTAACACTCTTCCTGCTGACATTTATTCCCTGTTCGATCCTACCAAGGACCACACGGTTGACGAAGAGAACATCGAGTGGGCAGCACAACAGTTCAAAGACCTACTCCGTACGAGGCTGAAAGAACGTGAACCCCTCTCCGACCCCCTTCGGTTTTCCTCTATGGGTCGCCCTGACCGGCAAATCTGGTACATGGCCCAAGCGGACAAAGAACCGGAACCGATTCAAGCCAAGACCTACTTCAAATTTCTCTACGGAGACGTAATTGAACTCCTTATCCTTTTCCTCGCACGAGAAGCGGGCCATAGTGTTGAACGAACTCAAGAAGAGATTGAAGTGGACGGTGTCAAAGGCCACATTGACGCAATCATTGATGGTACAGTCGTTGATGTCAAGTCCGCCAGCCCCTACGGGTACAAGAAATTTGAGACAAACTCGGTCACGGAAGACGACCCGTTCGGATATGTTCAACAGCTCGCTGGGTACGCGTCGGTTCTAACTCCCGGTGAGAGTGCCGCTTGGGTAGCCTTTGATAAGGTTGCTGGCGACATTTGTGTGGCTCCGTTGAGCAACAGTGTAATCAGTGACTTCAAGCCTGAGGAACGCATCGCCCATCTAAAGGAAGTAATCGCTAGCCCGGAACCGCCGGAGCGTTGCTACCCTGATGAACCCGACGGCAAGAGTGGCAACCGTAAACTTGGGACTGCTTGCTCGTACTGCGCGTGGAAGCACGAGTGTTGGCCGGGCCTTCGTACGTTCTTGTACGCTGGCAAGCCCCGCTTCCTTACTCACGTAGAGCGTGTGCCTGATGTTTTGGAGATTACCCAATGAAGTTCAGCTTAATTTCTGACATGCACATTGATTTTCCGCAACCTAAAACTCCGTATGATAAGCTTGAGAAAACGGTTATCGTAGCAGGGGATACCTCTAACGGGCTACTTGGACTAAAGTTTCTAAATAAACTTCGTAACAAGGGTTTTCGGGTTTTTGCTTGTGACGGAAACCACGAGCATTACTCTAATGTTTCTAGTGGCCGGGATTACATAGATACTCTGGAAAGATTTCGTCAAGATTTTCCAAGCGAATCTCAACTTGATTTGGGATTGCAGGTGATTGCTGTCAACGGCTGGTACCAAGTAAGCCGAGAACAAGATTGGTATTACTACATGAATGACAGTCGTAACTCCGGACTATCCGCTGACAGAGTCAATCAAATTGCTATTAACGAAGCAGAGCAAGTTAAGCATTTTTTGCAACGCTGTCTTAACAGTGGTGACAAGGCGGTAGTAGTGACGCACACTGCTCCTTGTACTGAAACTTTGGACCCCCGCTTTGAGGGAGCTGCTTCTAACGAATGGTACTGGTCCCCGTACATGCGAGAACTAATTGAAAAGTACCCGGAAGCAATAGCTGTTTGGTGTCACGGACACACTCACGCTAGAAACGAAGCTGTAGTAAACGGTGTTCGAATAGTGTGTAATCCTCGTGGTTATCCCGGAGAAAATAAAGATTGGGAGCCCTTAACCGTTGAAGTTTAGATCAAAGTTTGAGAAAAGGGTGTACGAAAATGCCAAAGGACGAAAGCTGGTTTACGAGCCGCAGTCACCCGTTATCAGTTACAATACGCCTGCCCGGTACATCCCAGACTTCGATCTTGGAAACGGTGTTTTGGTTGAGTGCAAAGGATATTTCGACTCTCGAAGCCGGGGGAAAATGGTACGAGTTAAGCGACAAAATCCAACACTCGATATTAGATTTCTTTTCCAACGCGCAAACAACCGAATCACCAAGTCCCCAAACTCAATGACGTATTGGGAGTGGGCAGACAAGCACGGATTTCCGTGGGCAGAAGGTGACACAATTCCTGAGGAGTGGTATGATGAACAACGATAAACCCCTGAGCAACACTGCGCCGCCCCTGCGGGGCACCTGCCGAGGCAAATGCGACTACGATCCGAAAGTAGACAAGTGCTATACTTGTGGGCGAACTATGGAACAAATCCGTAACGCTTATTCGGCAAGCAATAAGGTAAGGATGTGAAAGAAAACGAACCTAAAATCCTAGTGTTGGACATTGAGTGGGCTCCCGCCCTTGCTTACGTCTGGCGAATGTGGAAAGAAAACATCTCTCCCGACCAGTTGATTGACCACGGAGGGATGCTTTGTTTCTGTGCTAACTGGTACGGCAGCAAGGAGTACGTGTTCTACTCTCAGTGGGAACATGGCAGGGACGGAATGGCTAAGGCAGTTCTCGACCTTCTGAGTGAAGCTGACGCGGTTGTTACGTACAACGGTGTAAAGTACGACATTCCTAAGATCACTGGCGAGATTGTTCTTGCTGGTCTTAATCCTCCTCCGAAGGTCGCACAGATCGACTTGCTGAAGACGGTGAAGAAGTTCGGGTTTAACATGAACCGCCTTGCTTACATCGGGCCTCTTCTCGGTCTTGGTGGCAAAGTCAAGCACGAAGGCTTTAATCTTTGGAAGGACGTTCTTGCGGGCGACGAAAAAGCCCAAAAGAGAATGAAGAAGTACTGCATCCAAGACGTTAAACTCACGGTCAAGCTGTACAACAAAATCCTGCCGTTTATTCAGGATCACCCAACGCTTCGTAACGGAGAAGGCTGTCCGGCTTGCGGTTCAACCAACACACAAAAGAGAGGTTCCCGAGTAACTAGGTTCTTCCGTATTCAACGGCATCAGTGCCAAGATTGCGGCCACTGGTTCGAAGGCACCCGAACCAAAGTAAAGACCAATGTTAACGATGGATGATATTATCAAGTTGCTAGACGACAGGTTAGAGGGCTGGGAGCTTGCAGAGCTTCTTGGCCTGTCGGCAGAAGACATCGCCCTCGCTTTTGAAGAAGTTGTAGAAGATAAGATGGCTCAGCTTAAAGAGCTACTGGAAATTGAGGACGAAGAAGACAGTGACGAAGAAGAATGAAGAGCTGTCAGAACAGCTTAATTTTTACTTTTGGCTAGGCGAGGACGGAAACATTGAAAGTGTGGATGCCGAAGGATTTAAACAAAAGCAAGAACAGTGGCAAGGGCAGCGCCCCTCCGATGCAACAGAGTAAGCCTACGAATCCCCTCGACACGCAAGTCGGGGGGAACCACTATAAGACGTACCCTATCCAGCCTATTGAGTACGCTATGGCGAACAAGCTTAACTACTGTCAAGCCAACGCTATCAAGTACGTAACGAGGTACCGGGATAAGGGGGGCAAGGAAGACTTGCTCAAGGCTATCCACAACATTGAGCTTTTGATTGAACTAGAGTACGGAGAAAAGCATGAGTAACCCTGAAAATTTTATGGACGAAGCTGATGGTTTGCCGGATGAAATTGCCGCTATCTTTTTTGATGAAGACGGAAACCTCGTGGTTGACTACGGGTGGGAAGGCAAGAACATCTTTATCGAGCTTAGCTCTGACGAAGAGCGGGCTACGATTATGACCGTCCTCAACGACGTAAACTTCTGGACGGCCTTCCTTGGTGCGCTCGGGCAAGCAATGCGGGAGAATAAAATCGGTGAGAGTTGATTACGTAAATCACATGGGCGATGATCTTACGGTTGTAAACGCTGCCCGAGTATCGTTTAGTAAGCACTCTGAAGAGTTTAAAGAGCAAGACGAAAAGCTGATAAAGTATTTAGCCGACCACGGACATTGGACACCGTTTGCACATCCTCAAATAACTCTCAGGATCAAAGCCCCTCTTTTTGTCCGAACACAACTGTTTAAACACAAAGTAGGTTTTACTGAAAACGAAGTAAGCCGCCGGTACGTAGATGAAGAGCCTGCTTTCTTTTTTCCAGTGTTTAGACAGCGACCTGATAACGGAATGAAACAAGGAAGCCGAGATGAATTTCCTGCTAACCTTGAGCTGTGTGAAGGTATTTTGCTTCAAGCTTACAACACCGCTTTAGCTTCTTACAAAGAGCTGTTAAAGCAAAATGTAGCTCCTGAGCAAGCCCGCATGGTTTTGCCACAAAGTATGTATACTGAGTGGTATTGGACAGGTAGTCTTGCGGCTTACGCTCGGGTGTGCAAACAACGTCTTGATCCTCACGCTCAAAAAGAAACCCGAGACATTGCTGAGATGATTTCTAAAATTATTGAACCTTTGTTTCCCGTATGTTGGAGAAAATTAATTGGCGAATAAATTCGACAGGGGCCACAAGTTTAAGAAGACTTCAGGAGATTACACTTTCGACGGCACCGTGCTTTGCGTGATTGAGAAGCTTTCGGGGGCGGTTCGCTACGCAGTAGAAGATGATCGTGGTTTGATTTTGATTATGAATGAGAGGCAGATCAGTGGCGAATAACAACCCGTTCCCTAGTAGTTTTGAGGAGTTCATCTACAAGAGTCGCTACGCCCGATGGCTTGAGGAAGCGGGTCGCAGGGAGGATTGGCACGAGACGGTAGATCGTTTGGTTGATTACTACGTTAAGCACGTAGGAACTATGCCTTCTCTCGAAAGCATTGATGAACTCCGCAATGCTATTTACAACCTCGAAGTGATGCCGTCCATGCGGGCTCTTATGACCGCTGGCCCAGCACTTGACAGGTGCCACGTTCCTGCGTACAACTGTGCGTATCTTCCCGTAGACAGCCCTCGCAGCTTTGATGAAGCCATGTACATTCTTATGTGTGGTACAGGAGTAGGTTACAGTGTCGAACAGAAGTACATCGAGCAACTTCCTCGAATCTCTGAAGAGTTCGCTGACACAGATACAGTCATTACGGTTGCAGATTCTAAAGAAGGATGGGCCAAAGCCTTCCGAGAACTCGTCTCTCTACTCATTGCAGGTCAAGTTCCAAAGTGGGATGTTAGCCGAGTGCGTGGTGCGGGAGAGCGACTTAAGACGTTTGGTGGGCGTGCCTCTGGACCCGAACCGCTGGTGGACTTGTTCCAATTTTGTGTCCGACTTTTCCAAGGGGCTAGAGGCCGTAGGCTTACTTCCGTCGAGTGCCACGACATCATGTGCAAGATCGCAGACATCGTGGTCGTGGGAGGCGTCCGCCGTAGCGCCATGATTAGTCTGTTTGACTGTACAGATGATCGTATGTCGAAGGCTAAGTTTGGTGCGTGGTGGAATGATAATCCTCACCGGGCTCTGAGCAACAACAGCGCAGTGTACGAGAACCAGAAGCCTGATGTTGGCTTCTTTATGAACAAGTGGACAGAACTTTATGAAAGTAAATCAGGAGAGCCGGGATTTTTCAGTCGAGCAGCTTGTCAAAAGATTGCAGCGCGAAATGGCCGCCGCGATTCTGAACATGACTTTGGCACAAACCCTTGCTCCGAAATCATCCTTCGACCCTTTCAATTCTGCAATCTTACAGAAGTCGTTGTTCGAAGCAGTGACAGCCTTGAGAGCCTTCAACGGAAAGTTAGAATTGCAACTATCCTTGGAACCATTCAGTCAACCTTCACAGACTTCAAGTACCTAAGAAAGAAATGGCAGGATACGTGCAATGAAGAACGACTTCTTGGTGTCAGCTTTACTGGCGTATGTGATAATTTGCCTTTGCTTGGAAACGCTGACGTACTTAGGAGTCTTAAGGATGTAGCCATTGAAACAAACAAAGAGTGGGCAGAGCGGCTCGGAATTAACCAGAGTGCTGCGATTACTTGCGTTAAGCCAAGCGGGACTGTGTCTCAACTTGTTAATAGCGCCAGTGGTCTTCACACTCGGCACGCTCCTTATTATCTTCGAACTGTGCGGGGTGATAACAAAGACCCTATTACTCAGTTTCTTAAGGATCAAGGAGTCTATAACGAACCGTGTGTCTTGAAAGGAGATAGTACGACTGTTTTCTACTTCCCTATCAAGAGTCCGGAAGGAGCCCTTACTAGACATGGTCAAACGGCTATTGAAGCTCTTGAGCTTTGGAAAACCCTTCAAGACAACTGGTGTGAACACAAGCCCAGTGCGACTGTCAATGTACGCGAAGAGGAGTGGCCGGATGTTGGCGCTTGGGTCTATCGTAATTTCGATACTCTCAGTGGAGTGGCCTTCCTACCCTACGATGGTGGTAGCTATAAGCAAGCGCCGTACCAAGAGGTAACTGAAGAAGAGTACAACAAGTGGATTGAAGAACATCCTCCTGTTGTAGTTGATTGGTCTAAGTTGAAGGACTACGAAACCTTTGACACAACTACTGGTTCTCAAGAGCTTGCTTGCACTGGTGGCGCTTGTGACGTAACTGATCTAATCGGTGCAAACATTTCAATTGAAAAGGAAAACAATGATGGTTAAGAAGAAGATTAAGGCGGCTGCTGAAGCCGTAGAGACTAAGGTTGAACAGGTTGTAGAAGACGTGAAGGCGGAAGCTAACGAAGATGTAGCAACCTTTACTATCGACAAGTGGCACGTTCTGGTTGCGGCTGTTGTGCTTACTGTTGCTGCTCTGGTGGCGTTCCTTTAACACCTCTGTACAGTAGATACAAGAAGGGCCCCTTGGAGAAATCCTTGGGGCCCTATTTTTTTATCAGTCTTTGTTATCGGGCTTCTTGCCCTTAAACCACCCGTAGGCAGTTTCACCGATCCGCATAGACATCCAGATCACGGTTAGAGCAGTGGCCGCGTGAGGTAAAACATCAATCATCGCCCCTAGTAGCGCTCCCCATGAAATAGTGTCTAGTACAACTTTAAAATCGGTAGTTAATTGTACGTGCGGAATGTGGTACTTCACCTCTTGCCTCCCGCATTTTTAGGCAAGGCAGCAGTGCCCTTGTCTTTGTCGTACGAACGCATAGCGCCAATGCCCAGCATTGAAGTAACAAGGGTCATTAGAACTGCATCATTGGGTACCGGCATCTCTTGGGTGTAACCAAAAACGCGGGCAATAAACTCGATAAAAGGCGCAAGGACAACGGAGTATGCTAGTCCTGCACCCGAGGTCCACCCAATAAACGGTCGCCATCCGGCAACAAAGATAGAAGCATGTTGAGCTTCGACCTTGTTGACTTCAATCTGGCCCATAAGTTCTTCATGGTAACGTTGATCTGCACGATCCACAATCTCCTGAAGCTTGAGTTCGATTTCTCGCTTCTTGTCTTTGTCAACTACAACTTCACCAATAATGTCGGTCACAGGACTAATCAGCCCGCCGAGAACGTCTTTCAAAAACGACATGTGTTAGTATCCTGCTTTCTTTAGTGCTTCTTGGTAAATCAAAGCGTGACCAGCAATCAAGTCCGCCTTGTCCATGATGTTAACTCCCCTACGGGCCTGCTGGAACTGAGCCCTAGTGCCCTTGTCCGGATTAGGAAGGTGCCTTGCTAGGGTGTGTCGCCCTCTACGGTCGCCAGCAAACCAACCTTCAACCATGCCTACGACCAAAACTTCTGCCGAGATTTTAGGGTCAAGAGCAAGATCAGCGTTCTTTATCAGTTCGCCCCCTAGGCCAAGTTTAGCATCCGCTTTACGGTAGTTCTCTTCCCACGTAAGCTGGACGTGGCCTCTCCCGTACCAAGGGTAGTAACGAAGGTTTCGCTTGCGCCAAGCGTCGCTAGCGTTGAGCCCTTCTCGTACAGGCTGCATCCTGTTAGCTGTTTCGTGGTACGAAGTGGCAAGGATGTAAGCGGCGTGACTAAGCGGCACGTTCTTTTCTTTCATCACTTCAATGATCTGTTTGTGACCATCAACTTGTGAAGCGGTCAGCCTCTTAAACAGCGGGGAGGGTCGGATGTGGTCAAAGAAAGGTTTTAGCCAATCGTCGTTCGGCTTAACCACAATCTCCGGCGTCTTTACGTTTTCTTTTAAGACCGCGAGGAGTTCAGCTACGAACTCCTCTACGATCTGCCTCAGTTTATCTTCGTTCATTCCTGTTCTTCCTCAGGCTCAGCGAGACCAAGCTCGACAAGCATGTCTTCCTTAGTACGATCCCTCGCCCGTTCTTTTGCTTCTTTGATAATCTCCCGTTGAGTTTCCTTAGGAGCTTCGTCAAAAGATTTGAACCCAGCTTCAAGAGTGACTTCACCCGCTGCAAGAGGGAAGTAGTTGTTGAGAGTCGCTTCCCAACGCTCCCTTACGTCTTGCTTAAGAGTCACCGTCCCACCTTCAGCCTTAATCAAGTCGTTCTCTCCATCTTCGAGGTCCTTCATTTCAAAGGTAAACGGAGCTTCGAGAACTTCCTTAGGGTTCCTCGTAGGATCAGGGTAGGTGCTAACACCCGCCCCGAACAGAGTGAGGCCTGCAATAGCCGGAAGAGGCACAGGGCTGTCTTCGTTGTACGCTTGGTAGATCGAAGTCAACGTCATGGGGAACAGACGACTAACAACAGAGCCTTCCAAAGTAACCGGACGACCGACGTAGTCTTCCTCAACCATGTTGTCTACAACCAAACTAAGCTGCGGCGAAGACTTACTACGAAGGAAATCAAGCAGAGTGTCTCCATAGGTTTCAACTTGGTTGCCCGAACCTTGCCCGTAGATTTTGTAGTTGCCAGCAGTTGTTTTCTTATTGGCAATCTTTTTATCTTCAAGGTCAAGGTCAAGGCCCACTCGATCTGCCTGCCTGTCTCCGAACGTCAACGTGTTGTTGTACAGCCACGAAGCTATGCGCGTCCCAAGCACAAGGTACTGGTTAAAGCCTCCCCCAAGATCAACACGAGTGTTGTCAATACGAACCTTCATAAAGTCAGAAGACCGAGGATCGAGTTCTACCTCTACTTCGTCAGGGAACATAAGGGCAAGGCTGCCGATAACAAGTGCGTGAATCACACCAAACGAAATCATCGACTTGATAGCTTGCTTACGTACAGGCTTAGGCAGGTTGTAATAGAAGATCGGGTTCAGCATGTTTACCCGGCTTTGCATCAGCCTCGCAGAGAACAGCGTAGCATTAGCAAATCCGGAGAGCCTACGAGCGTCGTATATTTGGGTCTTACCAACACTTCCCATCAGCTCTGCACGACCAGTGGCGCTGTTGATAAAGCGGCCAAGACCAAGAAGAAGCTCACGTTCTTCAGGAGTCAGTACAAGGTTTCCGTCAGCGTCTTTTTGAGTACCGTTGAAGATGCCTGCCTTACGGTACTCCGTGATGAACCTGTCAAACATGTCGTAGCGAAGCTTGTTGAGGAACCCTGCGTACGCTTGTTCCGACACCTTGATAAGACCACCCAGCACGGGAATCTTACGGGCGTACTCACTTTGAAAGTCTTCTTCCCTAGAAGTGAACTCTCCTTCTACCGACGAGTAGGCTACGCGAGCAGCTTGAGACAAAGCGTAGTTTTCGCTAGTAGAAATTTTGGTGTTCAACCACTTGTAGTTGTTTTCCCCAGACGGCCCAATGAGCGTAAACATCTTGGCAAAAGCTTTCCAGTACTCCTTGTACCCAATGAACACGATGCCCTGTCGCATCGGAGCACTAAGGTCAAGTGAGGACATGATCGAGCGGGGGATATTTACAACAGAGTAAATCTTCTGAGAAGCAGTCGGCCCTTTGTTAGGATCACGAGCAGCACCCTCTTCAGTGATGGCAGCCATGAACTTAGCAAAGGTTTCAGGGTCATTAAGAGCTTCTGCGTCAAAAGCAGCAAGCACTTCACGAAGGCTGAGAACCTTCTTACGAGTGAACTCAAGACGCTTGGCTGCGTTCAGCGTACGGGCCGCTTCCCCGGTCAGGTTAAACAGCTTAGTGCCGACCTGTTCCAAAGCCGCAGCAGTACGAATGAACGCAATCTGGTCTTGTTCGTTAAGCCCTTCATCTTGCATCTTAGCGTTCAATGTGTCCAGTCGCTCCCGCAACTTCTTAGCTGCTACGTCAAACAAGAACTGCCTGCGCTGAAGCTGGCCCGGAGCCATACTAGCAAGACGAACGATGTCGCTAGGGTGCAGCCCCCGAGCAAGCATAGCCTGCTCAAGCTCTTCTTGGCTTACGACAGTGGGTTCCTCAGCGATACGCTGAAGAATAGCAATTGGGTCTTTAGCCTCGATCAAGTCGTCTGCGGAAATGTCGTCCGGATCAATCGGCCCGTCGCCCCGCATGTACTTATCGTTAGCAGGCCTAGGGACAGTGTTCTTATTGTTGCCCGTTCTAATTCTATCTTCAGCTTCTTTTCTTGCCTTAAGCTCTTCTCGAAGGCTGTTTAGACTTTCTTCCCTGTCACGCGCCATGCTTTGTTCAATCATGGCTTCCATTTCTTCTAGCGACGGAGTAGGGCGATATTCTCGCGGGCCAAAGAAGCTCGGGTTTTCCCGATCAAACTTTTCAAATTTCTTTCTTTGAAAGTCTATTGGTTCATCACCCTGCATGTACTTGGTATTAGGCTCAGAAGGCAATCCGTTCGGGTCTTCAGGGTTCCAGTCAGGGTTTTCCTTGTTACGCCAGAATTGCTTACGAGCTTCAGTCTTCGACCGTTCATCGGTTTTAGGTCGTTTAATCCCTTCCGAGTACGTGTCGTCGGTACGATCAACCTTAGTCGGATCGCTTTCTTCAATAACGTTCTTTGCAACGCCCGGCTTAAAGTCAGTCGGAGCACCTTCAGTCACACGCCGCTGGGCGATAGCAAGGTAAGCACGAAGCTCCCGCTCACTGATCTTCCAGTTGATACCGAAGTTGTCACGGGCAAAGTTCTTGATCTTGTTGATTACGGTGTCACGCAGACGCTTAGGAAGAACTCCTTCCTTTTCCGCCCACTCAGCAAGGACTTCCTCCGTAGCACGAACCTTTTGCTTATCTCCTTTGTAAGCGTTGGGGTTGCGCTTGATCCACGTATCTACAAGGTTTCGCAGGGCAGGGGTTCCCTGCTCGTACACAACTTCCAGAACATCGTCCAACTCGGCACCAAACTTCTGAGTAAGGCCGTAGTGTCCCAGAGATTCGTGGAACGTAACCGCTTGTACAACCGCTTCAGGCGAGACACCCTTCTTCTTGGCACGAGCAAGCACAGCTTCGGTGTTAATCATCACCGTGCCGTCTTCAGTGTACACGCCGAGAGCGTCGTCGTCGATACCCTCTACATCTTTAAAGTTCGGGTGAACTTCAATCTTAGGAGGGTTAGTCCAGCTACCAACAATGTCGTTGACAATGTCAATAGTCTGCTCTTGAGCCGTAACAAGCTCTTGCTTGTACACCTTGGTATTTCTCTTCGCAGTAGGCACGACAATAGTGCCGCCCTCAGTAAACTTAGGGTCGGTTTTTCGAGCGTCGCCAGTACGAGCGTACTGAATAACAGCCCCCGTGCTACCCACTACCTTGCCGCCGATACCACCACGAATAAACGCTTCGGTGTAGCGGTCAAGCATTTCTTCACTAAACGGGCTAGTGCCGTTGATTACGTTTTCAGGCAGGCTGGTAACAAACTCCTGAGCCGCTTCCGTAGCACTCTCAAGAGCGAAACCCTTGGCCCCTTGCTTAGCAATTTCACTGGCAAGCCTGTCCTGAAGAATCTTCTTCGGGCTAAACACAGAGTTAAGCAGCTTAGCCGGAAGGATAGAATCCAGCGAAGCCGAAACAGTGCCCGCAGCGATAGATGACAGAGGAGCCTTTTCTCCAGTGGCTTCGTAGGTCTGCCCAAACGTACGGCCAGTTTCTTGTGCCCACGTAGGAGCAAACACACCAGCAGCAGTGCCTCGCTGAGCAGCGCGGTTAACTGCCGCCTTAGCCGCAGCTTCAGCCGCTTCACGAGTAACGCCAGCCGCAATCTGTTGCTCGACCATGTCGTCAACACTTTTAGCGACAATGCGCTTGGCCGCTTCACGCCCGATCAAACCACCGCCGCCAGACAAAACAATCTGAGGAGCCAGTTCACCGATAGTGTCAAGAGCGTACAGCCCAGCATCCCCAAAGCTGTCTACGTCCTTGTAGGAGTCAACAGGTCGAGGAGTCGAGTACGCAATCTTTGCGTTGTTTTCAATGTAGGTTTGCAGAAGATCGTCAGCCGTTTCATCAGCGCCAACAACGTCAGCACCAAGAGCAGCAAGACCCGTAAAGGCGTTGCCCACTTGCATAGTGCTACGAGACACAGCGTTAGTCAGCGTGTCTACGACACCCGTAGGTGCTTCAGGGTCTTTCTCTCCCGTCTCAAAAGTAATAGGGGCAAACACTCGGCCTTGCAGGTCAATGCCACGAGCAGCGGCCTCTGCTTCGTACTTACGGGCAGAAGCAATACGTTGGTTAGTGATCGTAGCACCTGCAAGTTCAGGATACTTAGCCAGCAACGGTGCCACACGAGCTTGTAGCTGTTCAGGGGTCTTTTCCCCAAGCAACCATCCCTGAGCAAGAGCAGCGTCAATGTCAGGATAGTTACGAAGTTCCTTAGTCAGCCGCTCCGTAGGGGTAGCGATGTTGTTGGCTTCGATGGCTCCCATAGGCATAGCTTCACGAGCCGCCGGAGCAGCTTGAGGGGCCTGTTGTACGGGGCTGGCTACTGCCTCTTCAGATTGGCTGAGGTACTGACCAAGAGCCATTGAAAGCTCTTCGTTAGTTGCGTCTTCTGGCCCAGAGATAGTGTACTCTTTGCCCGTTTGATCGTCTACAAGAGTGTAGTCTTTTAGCTGAGTAGCCATTTAACCCTTACTATTATTTAACAGTGAACGTGCGTCCGTTTACAGTAATTTTGTTATTTGCCGCGCCGGGAAAAGACTTTTTACCCGACTTAGCTCCGCTGCTAGGCGGACGAGTGTACTTTTCCCAAGTTGCCGCGTCGCCTGGAGAAAGCTGCTCGCCTCGGTTAACCTTTCCACGAATGCGGCTAAGTTCCGCCGCTTCGGTAGGCTGTTGCGGCGCTCGTCCAGCAGGAGGACGTTGAGCCCTAATCATACTAGCACGTGCGCTAGTCTCACGAGAGGCCGCGTTACGTTCCCCTTGAGCAAGCCCGATGTCGTAGTCTTCAAGGCGCTCTTGCTTATACGGATCAATAACAGAACGAGCGTACTGGCGAACTTCTTCTTCCGTCATGCCCTCGTTGATTAGAAAATCTTCAAGGGTCATGTTAGCTGAGCCAGCGATTCGTTCCGCAAGTTGCAAAGCCTTCGGATTAATCTTTCCGTCTACAACCGCGCCGGGAGTGTTAAACAAAGCTCCGATTTGTTCTCGGGCATTTTTGTACTGCTTAAAGTCTCGGTCTTGAATTTGAGACTGCCGAGAGGCAGCAAGGCTTTCTGCTTGAGCCTTTTTAACAAGGTTGTCTTCGTAGTCGTGGTACAGTTCTCGACCTAAAGCCGGATCGAAGTACGCCGTACGTTCCGAAGCTGCCAGAGGGTCTTCAGTAAACCCGGCCATAGCGCCAGAGATTTGTTCCTGCCGCCTACGGGGAGCGTACACAGGTGCGTTACCGCTTTGCACAAGGAAAGCATCCCCGACAAGACCGATAACGTCTCGTAGAGTGCCCTTCATCCCAAACAGACCACGACGGTCAGAGACTTCCTGCCCTTTACGAACAGCTTGTTCTGTGGCTTCAATAGCAGGAGGGTTGCCCAGCAGGCGAGTACAAACGTCCGCGTCCCGACTTGAAACAGCAGGCTTACGGTTCATGGGCACTACAATCTCGCTAGTAGCTTCTTGTGCTGCTTCCGGAGCGGCCTGCTGCCCAAGGAGATAAAGCAAAGGATTCATACGTTAGCCTCCTTTCGCCAGAGGATTCCAGCCAAGACTGGCAGCCCCAGCAGCAGCGCCCCCGATAAGGGCTCCGATGCCCGGCTTGCTCTTGCTAGTGCTTTCCTGCCCGACACCAGCCACAAGTTGCCCAGCACCAAGCGACTGACCAGTTTGGCCCAGCAACGACTGAATGTACTGTTGAGCGTAGCGAGAGCCTAGTCCCTGCTCAAACTCAAGCAGAGCCTTGTCTCGTGCGCCAGATCGAAAAACGTTACGACCCGAGAAGTTTGCCCCGATACCCCCAGTCCCTCGCATAGCTTCGAAAGGCATCCCTGCGGCCTCTGCAAACTTCTGAAAGCCTGTGCCGTCGCCCCCGAGAAAGCGAGAAAGGGCAGCGTTAGATTCCGCAGCTTGTCCCATAAGAGGACTAAACGCGTTAGTAACTACTCCCCGGTTAGTGTTAGTAGACCGAGACCTGCTACCTCCAAAAATCTTACTCACTTACTCTGTCCTTCCATTGCTCTTTGGTTAGCATTACAAATCTACACGGACCAATAACAGTATCTACGTTTCCGTGGTTTTTAAATCCGAGCGTTCGGTTCATCCAAAGAGCGCCTTTGTGTTCTACGGGCGTAAGCCCTGTGATTGTTTGTACTGTGTAGTCTTCAGAAAAGATTTCCTTTAGAAACTCTTCAGCCGCTTTAATCGCTTCTTTGCCCCTAGAAAAAAAGAAATAATGCCCACAGACAGTATCTTTTAAAGCTGCTTGATTTTCAAACAAAGCAATGTCGTCTTTGTCGTTTATCAGGGCAACGTTAAGAGGGTTTTGCAACCACTCTTTAATGTTGAGGCCTTCAATTTCGTCTGCATACTGGGCCGTGGCAGTTCTAACTTTTTCTAAATTGTAAGTTCTCACTCAGATAACCCACCACTCTACACCATCACACACGATACGAAGAGTTTCGTACTGCGCCGTAAGAGTTTTGTTGGCTGCCCCGTCGATAGTTTCAGAAGCGTTGGCCTCTACGGTTACAGTGTTAACTGAGCTGTCTAGTTTCTTTACCGTTACTAGCGCCCCCTTGCTACCAGCGGCAGCGGGAAGATCAAGAGTAACAGCGGCAGCCGTAGCATCAACAAGAACAATGTAGTCGTTCTCTAACACAGGACCAGAAGCGTTGACCTCTCGAATTGCTACGGTAAGAGCTTGGCCCGCTTGATCTAGTGCAATACCTGCCGCTGCAAGAGCAAGATTAATTTGTTCAACAGAAGTTTCAACTTGCTTAAACGCAATGTCAAGCCACTGTTGGAACGTAAGAGTAGGGCCTTTACTGTCCTCTACGATAGCGATTTCTCGTCTAAGGCGAGGCAACCTAAGTGCCATAGTTAAATCCCTCCAAAGGGTTCGTTGTACGAAAGACCTGAGACTCGAAACGGAACAGGGTCCGTACAGCGCACTTGCACCAAGACACCGGGGTAGCCAAACTGCCCAAGGCTTGACCAAATCGTCCTAGCCCTGTAGTCACCCTGTCTACCAAGGTTTTGAGATTGCCAAGGCTGCCAAGTCCTGCCGCCGTCTTGCGAAGTTCGTAGCTCTACAACCGGGTTTTCTAGATCACCCTCAAGGTCAGGCGTCGTGCCGGGGTTAGTCCGTAGCACGGTGTTGGCGAGCCACAAAGGCTCTTGCGTCAAAGGCACCCAACCGTTAAATGATCTTTCAATTGGCCCGTCAAAGTCAGAGTAGTCGTCGCTCCACTGAGCAAGAGTGCCGCCGAGACTAGTGCCAAAGTATCCGTTCTGGTAACAACGGCAAACCCAGTTGGTTTCTCCGAATGACTTTAGAGTGGCCCAAAGCTGAGTTCTAAGGCCGTACACCCAAGTCTCATTGTCAAGAGTAACAGCCAAATACTCGTTGTCGTCTACGAAGAAAACCCACAAGCGAGGATTTGTAGCTTGGTTGAGGCGAACTTGAAGCTCAGGATCACTGATGATGTTTTCAGGAGCGCCTACACAAACCTCGTTGTAGTTAGTAATCCAAGCAAACGTACGCCCAAACATTGTAGCGCAGCCAGTAGCTTTTATTCCTACGGGAAACGTAGCCCCCGGCAAGGGCTGGAACGGGAGGTCTTGGTCACTTGCGACAGGCCAAGTTTCTACCGTTTCAGAACCAAAGATAATTAGACGGTCAGCAATAAAAAGAATGTCAAGAGCTTTGTCTGGTACGTTTTCAGCCGTAGCAAAATTCAAAGAGGGAACTGTGATCCCCAGAGGTTCAGACCAGTAAAAAGTCCCTGAGTCCTTCCGAAGAGCAATAAGGCGAGAGGCCCCTACCGCAATTTTAGAAACGTCAGCGTCGTCAGGAAAAATAATTTCACTGAACGTAGTGCCGTCGTACTTGTAAATCTTTTCCCCGGCGTTTACAAAAACATGATCTTCGTAGCCACAGATCGACACATTGCCACTACCGTCTACCGTCCCAATCTCTGTGTTACCGTTAAACAACTTGTTGCCAGAGACACCGAACAGGCCGTTGTTAAGCACCCCGTCAATTTGGAACAGTTCCCGAACCGGGCCAACCCCCATGTCGATGTCGGAGTCTTCAAGGCCCGGACGAGACTGTAGCGTAACACCCGGTTCAACGGGAATGTTTTCTCCCAGCATGTTTACGACCGGGAGCTGAGGAAAGTCGCCCCTACGCCGTTCAAACGTAGAAAGGCCGTAAACAAAGTTTCCCATAGTTAGTACACAATTCCTCTGTTAAATCGAATAGCACTGTCCTCTACGAAGTAGTCAAGGTACCTGTGCCCGCGAAGGCGGTAGAGTGCCGTTTCACTGTTCATTTCTTGAGAGGTACTGTAACGTGAGCGGAACTTCCGTTGCAGCTCTCGGTAGTGCATCAGTGTTTCGTTGGCCGTAGTAACCAAGTACCGAGGGTACAGCCTAGTCGCCAGTTTGATAATAAAGTAGTCGTCAAATTCCGTAGGAAAAGGAAGAGAACTATCAAGAGTAAGAGGACTAATCTTGATCCATTCTGCCAAATCACCTCTGTAAAACCAAGAGACATTCGCCCCGTCAGTGTTAAGAGTTACACTTTGACCGCCTTCAATCTTACGAGTGTCTGCCACAACTGTAAGAGGGGCAGTAGTAAAGTTTTGCCCTACGTCAATAACTGCAAACCTAGCTCCGTCATACGGAGAAGGATCAAGGTAAACTGTCTTAGCAGATTGACTATTTACCAAGAGGCGGTAAGAAGCACGGGCATAGCTGTTGTCAATGAACACTTCCCTGTTAGAGTCGATGGAGTAAGCGCCGCCTACCCCATCGTCCCCGTAGTTAATGTCTTGAAATAGGCTGCCGACTTCTTCTCCGAACACACTAGCAACAATGGTCAAAAGCTTGTCAAGACCTTCTTGCATTTGGTCTGCGTCAGGCTGAGAGCCCTTTTGGATGATGCCACTTTCACGGTAAGCATCAGTAATGATTTTACGGAGAGTAGCCATTCTTTTCCTTTCGTGGTTAGAGGGTCAGTGTGGTTTCACGGCTTTTGTCATGCTGCCACCAGAGGCGTGATAGTGGGCCTCAGGGGAACCTTGCCGAGCGGCGCGTTTGCGTTGGTCTCGCAGAGCATTTGGTCGACCGCCGTGGTTTCGTTGGCGAAGGCCGTGGCGTTGTTCCCCGGCGGGATGTCCCAGGGATAGCCGAACAGGTAGCGCACCTGCGTGTTCGCCGCCCAGTTCCCGCTGGCGCGGGTCAGCGTCACCGTGTTGCCGACCCGCGCGACGGTGAAGGGGATCGCCCCGTCGGAACGGCTCCAATTCGTGCCGCCATCCTCGCTGACCTCGAAGCCAATCGGCGTCTGATCATCTACCAGTGTTTGCAGCGAGCCGCCGTTCGGACGATTGGTCGTCAGCGTGAGAACATTGCCCGAGCGCGAAACCGTGTCGAAGCTGGTTTCGATATCGACCGAATACAGCTTCGCCATGCGGGCGAGGCCCATCGCCGTCCAGCGCCCGAAATAGACATTGCCCCGAACATCATCGGTGCGCTGGTGCGGCGCTTCGCCAATCGGGCCGATGGCCAGCGCGGTCATGTAGGCGGCATTGTCGCGGATCAGGCTGGGCGAACCGCCAACCCCCTGATAGTATTCGCGCTGGATCATGCGCGCCGTCTGGAAGCTGTTGCGGAACGCCTCGCTCGGCGCGCCTGCCGAAATGACGCGGTGACGGATGAACGGCACACCCGCCACCCACACCGGATGGACAAGCGGGAACTGGCTGAAATTCCGGCGCGAACCGCTATGCCCGATGCCGAGATACAGCTCGTCGTTGAGCGCCGGAAGCTGGCCAGCATTGATCGCGCCCTGATCGCTGGTGTGCCAGTTTTCAAGGAACAGCGTGAAGCGGCGGCGGGCCATGTGGACAGTCGCCGGAACCCTGCCGTCTGCCGGTGCCGTGCCGCCCCAGAAGTCCGCGCCGGTGCTGTTCATCCAATCGTTGCGGCTAGTCCCACCTGCGGCAAGGCAAACCATCTGCAAGGGGATGCCGTCTGCTTGTTCCTGCCAGTGCTTGGCCAATTCATACATCGCACCGCCGATCAAACCCGGACGGTCAAGACGCGCTGCCGCCGCAGAAACCACCGTGGAAGTGTTTTGATAGGAACGAATGATCGAAACGAGGCCGTTGCTCGATGCCGTGTCCGCACCCGTTGCGGGGCTGACAAACATGATTTCTTGTTGGGATTGGCCAATCATCATGGCCACGATCCCAGCGCGGTGACGCTCACGGTCTAGTGAGGTGTTAAGGCCATCCTCGGCCCCGACCTCGCGGTAGAAGTCCACGCCCACAGGAGCGCCCGGCAACTCCAATTCATGCACTCCTGCCGAGACCGGCGACGGGGTGAGCCGCGTCCAATCCACCAGAATGGCATCATCGCTGGAACGGCGGATGCGGCCCCACACATGGGTTGACCCGCTGCCAGCAATGCGAACGCGCATCAGGCAATTTGCCGTAAGCGCCTTGACCGCCGCCCGGTTTGCCGCCGCCCGAACAAGGGCAGGGTGGAGAGCGTGAACGAAGCCGTCAAACTCCGGCAAAAGCTGAATGGTGCGCCCGCCAGCAGTCGAAGGCCGCGCCGTGCCAACCCGCAACTGCGAATTTGTGTCCACCACCGTCAGCGCAGCATAGCCCGAAGTGCCCTGCGTCAATGCGAGATCAGTCGGCCCTGCCATCCGGTAATAGGCAAACGGCGCAGCCCCAAGAACCGCAGTGGGGTCTTCACCCCTTGCCAGCGCGCTCAACTGCGCGTCGGTGACATCGACGTTGTTCACCTGAATGAAGTCCGACAGGCTGCCCGAGAAGCAGTTCTGGTACGACCCGCTGCCCCCCGCCGCGCCGAAGGTGCACGCCGCCGCCGTCGCCGCCATCCCTGCCGTCGCGGCGTGATCGAAGAAGTCACCCGCGACCAGAGACCCGTCCGCGAAGGCATGGAACGCCTGCAATCGCCCCGCCGCGTTCATGCGCAGGAAGATCATCACCGGCTCGAACGAAAACGGATCAATCGCCGCAGTCCGGATCGGCACGCCCGTGCCGCCGAAATCGACCGCGTTGGCGAACCGCCCGAAGAAGGCGAACTTGTTCCGCGCCGCCGTGTCGGCATTGATCGGCCCTGCATAGGCGCACCGGATCGAGCGGTTCGAGGTCGAAAAGGCCGTGCCCATCACCTGCTGAAGCTGGTTCGGCCCCGAAGTCGTGGTGCCCGACGAAAGCGCGTTGCCGGGCAGATACATCGCGCGGAAAGCGATAAGCCCCGGCTGCCGCCCGCCCGCCGTGTTGGCGTTGTTGCGATCCCCGAACACATTGACCAGAGCCGGGCCGGACAGGAACCGCGCCGCAACGCCCGTCCCCGCCGTGTCGCCGTTGCGCTGATTGAAAGAAATGGCCGCAGGCGGGGCGTCTGCGAACAGCGGGATGATACTCGGCATTTGCGAAGCGATTGTGCCAAGGCTAAGGGCGAGGCGAAGGTTCATTAAATCAAATCCCCCGCCAGCGTGTAAGTGTTGGCCGCAGTTTTGCGAATAGCAGCAACAGCATATCGGCCCGGTGCGCAGATGCGTTCGGCGCGGCCCACAATGACGGGGAAGCCGCCGATGATTGCAACGATCAGTTTACGGATCATAACTATCTCCTACGCCGCCAACAGACTGACATTGATGCGCGCGGTCACCGGCGCGCTCGCCGAGGGCACCAGCTCAAAATCGAGTGCCGAACCGCGAGCGCCAAAGGTGTTGAGGATCGCTTCCCCGGAGAAGGCCGATCCAGAAATCACCACCGTCCCGACCGGTGAGCCGCTGAGCAGGACGCGCAGGGTGTAGTTATTGCCCGTCCCCGGCGCGGTGTTGGTGTCGACGCGGACAAACTTGAGCGTGCTGTCATTGGCGAGACGCTGCTGCGCGTCCCCTGCCGACGCGAAGGCACCGGCAGGCGAAAGGAACTGCGCCGATCCCGCCGTTAGGTTCGCGGTG
>JACCDR012333025.1_pt1 | contig 35087 bp, 52 predicted proteins | sample 7446431 | NCBI WGS metagenome assembly JACCDR01 (sample SAMN15323443, study PRJNA562643) | freshwater metagenome | isolation source: river surface water | place: USA:Blue River Watershed | collected 2017-08-17 | reverse complement strand
TGCGAATCGTAATAACGTTTGTTTCAGTTGTTGCGATTGATTTTGTATTGTTTTGGCCATACGTTGAGCCGATACGCTCACGCAAACCAACAATAAACATACCGACAGAACCGCTACGCACCACAATATTTGTATTGTTTGTTGTGTTAGTTGCTTGTATGCCAAAAGTCATTGTCGGGTTAATAGATTGTGTTTGACTTGCTAATGAGTTAACCAAGTTATAATCGTGAAAATTAACCCAATAGCCTGTGATTGGGCTTAATACAGAAAATACCGCGCCTCTTGTCCCTAAATAACCGACACTTATTTTAAATATATTTAATTTTGTCGGGTCAAGTGTAATGCCGCTTGCGCCTGTACCATCTAATTTATCTAAATTAAAAGAGGCTTTAGGAATCCAAGTATCAACACTGTTACGGCGATACATAACACCGAAAGATGTACCGTTATAGCCGATAAACCAACCATCGACAGTCGAGTTAAACATACCTGCTAACTGTGTGCTATTTGCCGCGCCTGTCGTAAATTGTGCGGTAAATCGTGCAAGTAAGCCCTCGCCTGCCCGATATTTTGCGCGTCTTAATGACTGAATTAACGCGCTACTTGTTGCCGCTGCTGTTGTTGAAGCAACGCCCATTTGATTCGCGCTTGTTGCTGTTCCCGACCCTGTGACAGAAGATGTCCACAAGTTAGAGTTAAGGCCGTAAACAAAGTCACCCTGCATGACAGGGGTTAATTCTGCTGTGATAATTTCACCAAAAACCGAAGCAGGGTCTTTGATTGCAACTTCTAAATGACCCTCATCACTTGCGCTAATAAATTTAAATGCTCCGCCTGCTGTCTCGCCCACTAAAATACTTTTTGCAGTGATAGCATCACTATCAGCATTTGGTGCAAAATTTAACGGCGATGTTAATTGGTCAAATGAACCGTAGTAAGTATATGCGCGTAAATACGTTTGAGCCGAGCCGCTTGTGTTAACAATTCTAATTCTAAAATAACGACCTGCTTTTAATGCTTTGTGCGCTTCGTGTACCCCTGCCGTTAATGTAAATCCTGATGGTGGAAAAATATTCCAGTTTGCATTGTCATTGCTAAACTCAAAATACAATGTGCCAGCTTGGTCAGTAATGCAAGATACATAAACATCGGGAAATTGATTTTGTTCGCCTGTGCCTATGAATGTTGCACCGCTTGCAAGTGGAGTTGTTGTTGTATTGCCAACGCTAACCGCGCCATAGCTTGAGCTTGTAATTGTTGAGCTATTCACATCAACAGGAACATCAAATTGATCTACTATTGTCACACGACCTGTCATACTTTCACCATATAAGTAATTAGAAACTGGCCGTTAATATGGCCGCGTTCTGGATTCAAATAAAAATCAATGCTACCGTTTTTAGGTGTGCAAAAAACAATAATACGCTCGTATATCACTTCTTCGGGCGGTCTAGTGTACGAATCCCCGACAGGCGTTATCTGTGCCGTTACAAGCGAACTAGCAGTCACATCAGCGTCAACCACATTAATAACGGCATCTTGCACATACGTTGAACCAACATCAATGATTGTCTGTTTTGTTAGTATTTGATTGTTGATTATATTTGTAATTGTGGTTGTTGACGCGCCGATTGAGCTGTTACCGCCCAACGCTTGCCATAACTGATATAACCAAGTCTTTAACGCTCGGCTATCTGAGATGTTCAAATTGGCAGGTGAGGGGATTTTAGCCATTTAACTGCTCCGCCTCGATATATCCGCCATTTAAAACGGTTTTTACAGGTGCAGAACCGAACACCTTATAAACTCTATCGCGTGATTGACCGAGCCTAGCCCACATTGTACGGTTTTTACGTTGACCAATTACGCCCATGCTGCATTCACGCGGAGTTATAAACGTGTGTCCGCCATCATCTGAATAGGTTAGATAGCAAAGTGGGTCATCACCTGACTCTAAACCGACACCACGTTCAAAATTTAGTACCACTTCTTTGTGTCGTAATCTTTTGTAATCAGCAATGATATGCTGCCCTGTGCGATGCCATGCAATTGGTTGACCACCGTCTAAATGTGTATCTTCATCATATTCGTATATTGCGCCAGACTCAAAATCACCGATTAAATGACGATTAAAAGCAAAAGCATAGCAACTAGCACGATCTCGACCTTTTTGATATGTCTCTCGAATATGCCAAGCTAAGTCAGGGTCAGCAATAGACGCATCATAGACTAATGTTTTACCCTCGCTTGGGAATGTCAATACATAAAAAGAATGACCGTTTTTTTGATAAGTAAATGCAAAAGCATCGTCTATCACATTAAACGAATTGATTAAATGCTCAATTCCGCGATTGCTTATAATTTGTGGGACGTATTGATTAAGTTTATATACCAAACCCGTACCATGACTAGAACGCCCTAAAAAATAAACAGTATTATCTAGTTTGGCAACAGACAAAGCAGCCGCGCAACCCACCTCCATGTCTGCTCCCTCACGACGAGACAATGGGAAAGTAGCATCACCACTGTTAAACCAAACAGTAGAAACACGCTCACCAAATAAAATCAATTCACGATGGTCAACAATAAAAGTAACTAAATTATCAGGATCAGCTTCATCACTTGCAAAGTCTAGCGCATCAAAACTATTAAAATTATTTAAACCTGTAATATAGAATTGTTGGCTATTTGGTCTAACCAAAACACCATAGCCGTCTAAATAGTCAACACGAGGCGAGCCATAGAAAGCCGCATCCGTAATTTGTGTTAAAGTGTCCGTACCTGTGTTTAGCACATAGCCTAATACACCACAAACAATCATTATTTCGCCTGCGTTATTTGCAGTCATGGTTGTGCGTGTATCGCAATTTACAGTGCCTAACGCGGTATAACTCCCATCAAAAAGCACTTTATATAACTGAGTTTGAGTGACAACATATAAAACGCCCCTAAACTCAAGCATTGACAAAATAGGAACAGTAGGCAAATTTAAAAACAGTTTTTTCCCATCAACACGAATCAAACTAATATTTGTATCTTGCTCACTGTTATCTAACTCAAGAAACATGTTAACCGTTTCTTGTGCGTTTTGGTTTTTACTAAACCCTTTTTTCTGACCACCAAAAAACGGTATTTTCATTTAAAACCCTCCGCCCATAATGAATGAACGGCCTGTGCTAAGGTTATCACCACATAACAATGGATCAAAATTAGCTTTAGGAATTGTCACCATTGAACGCATGACAATATCTTTAGATTCACGAGCTAAAGCTGCAATCTCAGTCGATACAGTTACCCCATATTCGGGCGCAATCTCGACCGCTAAATTGTACTTTAATGCGCGAATCCACTCAGGCGGATAAGTATTTGATAAGTTTGTATCTGTATCTAAATCGGCTTTTGGCGTGACCGCATTAATCGTCAGTGTGCCACCTGTTGCAGTGGGGTATAAATAAATAGTACTTAACGGATAATCAGGCTTTAATGCAATAAATTCAGGAATAGAGCTAATATTTTTAACCGAGATTTGTTCATAATCGACAAAATCAATAACTTTTAGAGTGTAGTCTAAACCACCATTTGTATATTTTGCGGTATAGATTTCAGTCGGGTTGGTTGCGTTAATATCGCCACCACTACCGATTGTATAAGATGTTGCACCTGTTAAAGTATGCGTAATTGTTTGAGTGTTTTTAGATAAGAAACGAGACGCGCCCCATGAGCTTAAAAGCAAATTTAATGCTTCTAAAGCGTCCATAGTTTCGTCAGATGCTGGAGTTTCGCTTGAGCTAATCGCACCGATTAACCTTAGCGAAGAACGGATTAAATCGGTTGTGACCATACGCCACCTTTAGAAAAATGCTCATCCTTGAGCAACGAGAGGTTATTAGTTAGTGATACGAACTGCCCACTCAGGACGTAACAAGCCGTAACCTGCCAACATATCAAAACGGCAAATACGACGGTTATTTGTGATGTCATAACCACGAACAAAGCGCAACGATACACCGTCATACATGGCTTTTTCTGCCATATCCATACCGTTAGGCACTTCCATGTCAGCAGTTACAAGAGTAAACGCATCACGATGGAATAAAATGTTTTGTGTGTAGGAAGTTGAAGCTGTACCAGTCAAAACAGTGATTGCGGCATTATCAGCAGGGCGAGCGGTTACGTTTTGATACGCACCACCTGCAATAATTGCGGGATAAATAACAGCCGTTAAATTACCCGAACCATCAGAAGCAGCATCGGCAGTCACAACAAATTGACGCAATACACCAGTGTTTTCTTTTGTTTCGGGGTTCACGGCAAATACCCCTGCAATTGTAAACACATCGCCACGTTTTAAACGGTTAGCCGCCGCGGCAGTCCATCCATCAGTAACCAAAGAAGTGCTTGCAGCGTATGGGTTATCTGTAGAACCTGAGTTAATTAAACCTTGGTTAGCACCATTCACTAAAGGTGTGCCACCTAAACCACCAACTGTATGAGTTGGCAAGTTTTGGCTCATAATGAAGTCAACGCCCAAGTTAGTAGCCATCATACCCGATTTTAATTGACGGCCTAAAGTGGCTTGATCGTTAAATAAGCCACTCATTCCGCCAACCAATTTACTGTTGGCTAGTGGGCTTAATGCAAGCATACGCCCATCATCACGCGGACACGACTCATTGTCTAGCAATACAGCAGCATCAAGCACGCCTTGAGCCGTTGATAATGTTGTGCCAGCCGTGCCTGAAAAGTTGGCGACACCGCGATAGAAGCGCGTTGCAATTCGTTTGTCTAGTTCGGCAGCCAAGCGTTTACCTGCTGGCTCTAGATAGCGCTTGCTAAATTCGTCAATACTTAAACTTAAATCATAATCCGAGAAATTCCAGTCAATACCAAATTCGGGCTCCATTGTGACTGGCACTGTTGTTTCGTTCACGTCTTGAATGTTTGCAGTAGCACCATCACGAACTGTTAATTGCACAGGACGACGGACATTAACAACAGAACCTGCCTTCGCGCCTTTTTTAGCGAAAGAGTCTTCGAATTCAGTGTTAACATTGCCCAAAAACGCGGAGTTATTGTGCAAAATACGCAATGTTTCGTTAGTGATAATTGAGCTGGTAATTAAGTTATTAGCCATGGTGTTTATCTCTTAGTAGTCTTTTGTTGATTGCGCCACTTAATATATTGCTCTGTTGACATCGCTCTAGGGTCAGAATTAGGACTAGAGCCATTAACAGTTGGTGCAGGTTTTGGCGCACTTGTGGTCTGTTTTGGTTTGTTGAATTTTGCACTTGCTGCAATTTCACCGATTGCCATTAATTGTTGCATAGGTGGCAAAGATGCAATGCGATAAGCTTCACTAGGATTTTGACCGAGCATATAAGCGATTTCTGCGCCTTTTTCATGCTTAGCCACTTCCGCAATGGTGCTTGGTGCAAACTCAATATTTGAAACGATAGAGAATTTATCGTCAAAATCAGGAGCTACAGCTTTGAATTTAGCTGTTTTTTGCGCCCAGTCATTAGCGATTGCTTGAGCTTCTGATTGTTGGTTGTACGCTTGTTGTTGTTGGCTTTGTACTTGTTGTAACTCATACTTGGCCAATGCTTTAGCATACGACTGAACATCAGAATAATCGGCAATATCAGGCTCTTGGATCGTTGGCTGCATTTGAGACTTAAAATGTTCAAGCTCAGAACGCATCCGATTGATTTCGGCCTGTGCTTCGTACTTTTGACGGGTTAATTTGTCTAAACGTTTCTTAACGCCTTTGGGTAGGCTGTCGTCATTGTCGTTTTCTTCTTCGGGTTGTTCTGTTGTTTCTTTTTGTTCAACAGTTTCAACCTTTTCAGATTCAACTTCTGACGGTTCGACCTGTGGAGCTGATTCCACAATTCCAGCAGACTGAGATAAATCACTCATGGGATATGTACCTTGTATCGGACTATTGCGTCATCACGACGAACCTAGCAATAGCTAGTAATTAAACTATATTATCTTGCTCGTTATTTGTCAAATTAGGTAGCATTAAATCAGGTGGCAATTCTGATTGTTGCTCTAATTCAATTGGTTGTTGCATCATTTGCATTTGCGTTTCTTGGCCATCTTGCACCTCGTTAAATTGTGGTTGTGGTTCATCTTCTAGCTCAGGTTGACTAGCTGCATTCATTAAAAGACGGTTGACAATATCTTGCACTTGTTCGGGTGTGTAAGTTGTACCTTGTGACAACTTAGCAATTTCTAACTCGGCTTTAACATCAATTTCGTATTTCTTGAGCCGTAACTCATCTTCTTTTAGCTCTTGACCTGACTCTAACTCTTTGACTTTTGCGGTTAACTCGTCAATTTGAGCCTTACCTTGCTCAATTATCCCCTGCACTTCGGGAGGCAAGCCGTTAGGGTCTTGGTCTTGCAGTTGTGGCGGCAATGTTTTCTTTAATCGTTCCGCAATTTCGTCTGCGCCGTCCCAATCCATTGCTTTAACAATTAAATCACCTGCTATTTGCATAATTGCAGGATTAACGCGAGCAATCTCAACCATGCTATTTAAGGCTTCAATACGTTTTGTTGCATAGTTAGAACCTTGCGTCACAACTAAATCATATTTGCCAACTGACAAGTCTAAGAATTTTTGTTGTCCGTCAACTTCGGCTAATTGATTGATTCGCTGTAGTTTCTTTTCACCGTCTGCCCCCATAATTTGAACAACGCGAGCTGAATCATAAATTTTAGGAATCAAGTCAATAATAGCGCGGCCTGTGTAGCGTATCGCTCTTGATACGTTGTCAAAGTACGCAAAATTAGCCGTATCGCCTTTACGTTGTTGCGCCAAAATAGCACGACCCGATTTCTCGTTATCTTGCTCACCTAAACTTGCAGAATAAATACCTGTTGTGCTTTTCATTTCGTCAACGCACATCAAAGCCGCTTCATTCGCGCCCTTGTCCATAATCCCAGCATTTAAACGCTGTGGCATGGTGGCGGTAGGGTCGGGATTGTAAACAAGATAAGGCAAGTTATCAGTCAATGATTTCTGCCAAAAATCCTCTAAGCCCTCGATCTGTTTAGCAGATACTAAAACAGGTGCTTTAGGTGCTAGTGCTTTTTGTTCAGTGTCAACAGTACGCCAATAGTTATACATACGTTGCGCGTCTTTCGAGAATCGCACCAATCCGCGTAGCATTCGCTTACCATCGACTAAATCTTCTTTGCCGTTTACACCAACAATTGGCAAGTATTGCCCCGCCCAATCGCTTTCCTCTAGTGGTTCATTAGCTCCCGAACAAATACACATTTTGACTTTTGGAATATATGTCTTTCTTTGGTCAACAATGCGAATAAATACAGGTGGCTTTTCTAGCGTGGTTTGATAATTCCCATCTTCATCTTGCACAAGATAAAGAGTGGCTTCTTCATCTTCTTTATACCAAAACTCAGCAATAACTACACAATCATCTTGACCAAGCCATTCAGCATCAAAATCTTTAAAATCCGATACCTCAGCTTTAGGCCAACGCTTTTTATATTCGTCTTTTGGTATTTGTGATAAGTAAGCAACATGACGAGCGTCTGAATAATCGGGCTGCTGTGCGTTTTTATCAAAATACACGTTTAACGGATTTACAATACGCTCAATTAAAATAATCTGATTGAATGTGTCGTGTGATTCATAGTCTGTTTTAATACGCCACGCACCAAAACCAAAAGTCGCAGTATGTTCAATCGCTGTATCATAAGCAAAATCAGCGTTAGACTCGTTTTGAATCGCACGAATTAAACCGTCGTAAATATTTGCGACATCAACATCCCCATCTTCGGCAGGGTGAACTTTAATAGATGGCCTGTTTTGACGCGCATCACCGACAACTTGGTCAATAAACGCTGGCAATCGGTTAATAGTCTGAATAGGACGACCCTCAGCTTGGCGTTTTTTAGCTATGTTATCAGGCCATTGTTCACCAGCCGCGAACTTTTGATCGTCTAGCATTTCGCGTCTGTTTTCGCTTACTGCTTGTTTATCAGTTTCAATAAGCTTCTTAATTTCTTCAAATTTCATGGTTAACCCATCCAACTATTAGAGCCGTAAAGCTTTGGTGTGTACGGCTTAATTGCAACAGTTTCTTTAAACGCAACAGCCATATATCTAAACGCATCACAACCATGGCTAGACCAATCGTGAGCAGGTGTGTTTCGTCTATTGCCGTTTTTGTCGTGTTCGTAATGATAATACTCTAATGCTTTTATTCCCTCTTTGCACTTATTTTCATCAATCCACACATTAGGCATGACCATACGCACCGCATTAATTCCGTTATCTAATCCTATTTGTGGCACTATCTGAACTTTTAAGCCGTAACCCTCGACAATCTCTTTTATTGTCTTACCTGTTGCTAAATTGGCATGATTGCCGTCGTGTGGCAAATAATGGCGTTCGTAAACGTATGGTTTTTTCTGAATCTCTCTAACGTAAAAATCAACTGCTTTTCTATTATCTTCAATGTAATCAATAACGCGATATTGCATTGCTACCATTTGCACAAACCATATCGCCGTTGAATCACCAAAGCCTAAATCCCAAAACGTATAAACTGGCTTACTTGATTCATACGGTACACTTGTAATTCTCCCTTGTTCGCGCATTTGTCGCATCTCATCACGATAAACCGCACCCTCTAAGACTTTAAGACAGTGACCCTCCCACACCCACAAATACTTATCATAATCACGCGCTTTTAAGTCGTCTTTTTCGCTGATTAATTCACTGGATATATATTTATTGTCCGACCAGTTAAGTTTAAGGATATGACTGTTTTCAGGTGGCTTAACAACAAAGCGTTGATATGTTGGGTCATCTTCAAAACGAGGATTAAAACTAATCCAAATCTCAGAGCCTGATTTTCTGATCGTCGGGATTAACGTATCCCATGAAACATCACTAATCGCTTCAGCTTCCTCAGCCCAACAAACGTCTATACCCTCCATGGATTTTATTTTAGTGATATTGTGTTTTATACCCTCAAAGATAAATTCTGTGCCGTTTATTCTGCTAAAAATAGTCGTATTTTGGATTTCGTAAAAAGACTGCAATCCTAATTGTTCTATTTGTTGTGATAGTAATTTGTGTACTGACTCGGCAATTGAGTTTTGAACCTCACGAACACATAAAACGCGCAAAGGCCTTTGAGTGCCGATGATTAACAAGGCTCTAGCAATAGCCCAAGATTTACCGCTACCTCGCCCACCAAATAACACCTTGTAGCGGCATGGTTTGAATAAAAACCTTAGCTTAGTGTTGAATTTCGCTATCGTCATCAAATTCAACCTTAATCGTAATAGCCTGCTGAATCGGTTGACCGTCTTTACCTGTTAATTCTTGTGTTATTTTGTCGCCGTATTTTTTGGGCGAGCGTCTAGCGGCAATCCATTTTAACGTATCAATCGCGACCCTATCAGCCGCCGCACTTTCAGGCGTAATTAATTCAACGCGCTCCAGAATCTTAGACTCAAAAAGATCAGATGCCGCTTCGCGCGCGCGCGCGTATTTGTCAACTGTTTCCTCTTTAGTAACCCAATTTAAAATAGTTCCAATACTAACCCCATAGAAATCAGCAATAACTTGTAATGTTTGGCCATTCGAGACGCGATCACAAATATCATTGGCCACCTCTAGCGAGTATTGCGCCATAACATCACCAATTAACTAAAGCCCAAATTAACAAAAACGGAAAACTAACCATCGCAACGATAGTATAAATCACAAAATAGTTAGGGTCATCTTTCATAATCTTTTAATCCGTATTTGTCTTTTAACATCATTAACGACCTCGTACCCAAATGACCTGCAACCCCTGCACCTGCCAATGACATAATAATTGGCATATCAGTTGCAACAAAAAACAATCCAAATATAACACCAACAAAAGCACTGCATATAAACTCAATCCAAAATGATGACCATTTGAATTTTTTACCTGTTTTTATTGTTGTTAGGTAATTAACAACTCCGCCCAATCCTGCTAATGATGCAAATGCAATCAACTGTTGAAAAAATGATAACTCTGGCTCTTTAGGCATTGTCGCTACTTCCCTGCTCTTTTAGTAACATCCCAATGGCCGCGAAAACTGCACTGGCTGTAATCGCATGAGCCGATAATGCTGGCACACTCGCTAAAGCTGCACTCGCTGCGCTTAGGCTTGCCCATGTGCTACCCTCTTTTAATCTTGCAATTATGTATTTCATGACATACACCTAACATAAAGATATGTAATCAATATAGCACAAGCCAAAATTTAGGCAATAAAAAAGCCCTCGAAAGGGCATAAAAGGGGAGTCCGTTCCCAGCATGAATCAAACAATTTTTAACTCAGCTTGCTTGGCCTCTTTAATCATTTTAGTAACTAACGCAACGGCAGGCGCACAATTACTGATAGCATTGCTATGGCGAACCATGCCAAGCAAAATGCAGCCCTCAGTATTTTTTTCAGTATTTCCGCCATGTATTCTCACGCCTGAAAATTCAGGAACGTTCAACAGTAAAGGCAATTCTTTTTTGAATCTTGGCGACATCGTAACGATCACAGTATAAGTTCCCGCCTTAATCGCCGTCTCATTCTTGATCTTCTTATCTCGAATTGCATCTTCTAGCGTGTAGCAAATAAATTCACGCTCATTTTTATCGTTGATTTTAAATAATCTGCCATGTGTTTGTTTATCTGTTTTGATTTCACGAATTAATAAAAGTTTTAACATTATTATATTCCCCTTAGCAGACTTAATACTTCATTTTCTATTTGATTTTGCATTGATTTATTAAACCACGCTTTTTTATATAACTCATCAATTAAAAGTATTAATTCTTGAGTATTTTTAATCGTCTTTAAACACCGAGTTAATAATACATGACCAGTTAATAAGCTAGTAAAAATCGCGTTACCGCCGATTATATCTAAAATAACACCCTCGCTAGCCATTTTCTTATACTCATTTTTTAGGATATATAAAATATATAGCACAAAATTAAAATAAATCAAAAATTGCCCTCATAACAAGGGCTTTTTTATTATCTCGTCTCAAGCCAAGTTAAATACTTATCCATAATTTTATTATATTGCTCAGGCTTACCAAAAAACTTACCACCGCCTGACATATCCACCGTAAAATTAGTATCATTAGGCTCGCTAATGCCTGTCACATACTTAAACTGTACAAGCCCCTGCAACATGAAAACATCAGGCAACGCTTCAATACGCGCTAAAAACTCATCATTCATGCTAAGCCCCTAGTAATTGTTTTTTAACAACCAATTCAAACTCTTTACGCCACCAGTTTTTAGTTTTGTAATGTTTAACAACCGACTTTATCCGACCTTTAACGACCTTTCGCCCGATCTCGCTTTTCATAATGCCATCAACATACACCATAACTGTCGAGCGACCAATAACAACACCTATCATACAAGCATATCCTCAATTATCTTTATCGCTGTTTTTAAATCTTGACTATGACCAAAAACTATCAACCAAAACAAACGCCTAGTATTATCATCTTGATACATTGATAAAGTTGTAAGTTTATTATCAAGCATCAAACAAACATCCATCTCATACAATACTGTGTTGTTGTTTTTTAGCTCATCTTTTAGATACCAGATAGCCTTTTTTAGCTCGTTATCAGTAGTGTCTTTTTGGCCGCAACGCCATAAATATTTAATAGCATTTCCACGACAAAAACTTAAATAACGAGTTATTTCGATGCACTCTATTTTAGATTGATTATTACGGTAATAATCAGGATTGTCTATTGATTGGCTCACCTTTCCCACTCCAGTTTATACCTAGTTTTTTAATTCTAAGGCGCAATGCTGTTTTGTTAATACCCAAAAAATAAGCACTTCGCCTAATCGTCATTCCCAGTTTTTCGCAATCAATAATTTGTTGATCTGTCGCTTTTTGTTGATTGGTTGGCGGAGTTACAAGCGCGTCGATTTTGTCCCAGCCCATGCGTTCACGATAACGCAATGTGCTTAAATCAATACCGTTTCGCATTGCCAACTGCCTCCTTGAGCTTGGATTAATCGGCCTACTCATAACGAATTCACCATTTCAACAAATAACACAATACCTGTAATAAAAATTACAACGATTGCAGCAAATGCGATCAATTCCATTTTTTTAAACCTAAAACCTCAAAAAATAAAAAAGCCAACTGTTTTAATCGGGTGAGAAACGGCAAACAACAAACCGAACCGACACAAACAATTGACTTTTTTATGTTGTTTAATGTATTGCTCATTCGTTCTCACACTAGCAAGCAATGCAATAATACCACACTGACCAAAATCATTAATCAATAAAACTTATAAGTCTTATTTGTTTTTTTGATGATATTCGCGCAACTGCTGTTTTAAAGCATCGGCCTTTTCTTGCCCGTGTATTTTTGCATGACGCTCTAAGAATCTAAGCATCTCGCCCTTTTCTAAGCTCAACACATATCTATAAAAACATTCTTGCTTATGCTTAATATCAAACATCAACGCCATGGCCTCAATTTTGCGTTTTAAGATAGAGTAAACGTGTTTTTAGTGAAAGGTACTGCTATACCAACTCAAACAATCTTACGTTGATTTTGCCGCCTTGAATTTTATCGCACCTGATTACGCGAATGTCATCAATCTGCTCATCATCAATCATCAGGCCGCAACTCACTAAACTATCAAGCACGCCTTTTAAAATATTATCAATATCCCGACATCGTTTGTCGGGTGGATATACTTGCACTTCAATACCTAGCCTTTGTCCGCTTGGCGTACATTTGCCAACAATCATTTTGACATCTCGAATAAAAGCATTTGCTTTTTCGCTTTTGTATCGACACGGGACTGTTTTTCCGCTTCTAAGTTTTTTTCGTCCTGTAATCCAGTAATGGTTGACACTTGGCGGATAGGGCAAGTCTTTATGTAATAACAACATGATTCACACTCACAAAAAGGGCTACCCGAAGATAGCCAAGCCTCGCCACATATCACGCTTGACGCTCGATATAACAAGTAACTAACTGATAAGCCCGATTGCGACTCACCCCCAAAATATCAGCGATATAAGCATAAGTCTTGCCCATTTTGTGCATAGAGTATGCCTGTCTAACCCTTGCCGATTTTGGCAAAGGTTTTGTTTCTGTGATTACGCGAGAGATGTACTTATTCATTTTAATAAAGCTCTTAGACTGTCTAAATGTTTTTTTGCCACATCTTTATCCATTTTATCGTTGTGATTTACAGACAAAGACAAAACATGCTCGGGAATTTCAGGTAGTGTCTTTCTTGTTTTTGCACACTCATCAAGCAAAGAAACCCAAACACTAGCAAACTCTTTGTATTGTTTTGATATGTACGAATAATCAAGACGCATAATAGCCCAATAAATAACAACAGGCGACAAATCACAATTAGGCATAACCCAGTCATTTTCTGTTTGCTTTGTTTTACTGAAGTTATTGGCTCGTTGTTGTCTAAGATTTAACGCAAAATTAAAAACGCGCTCAGGTTCATATTTTGGCAAACACAACAATCTAAATTCTGGCAACGTAGGCGGATAAGGTTGATTAATGCAGTTTTTTAAGCCTGTAGCCAAATCGTTTTTATCCATGTCCGCCAACATCTCAGCCCATGTGTTGACAATATCATCACGCGGCACACCATCCCATAACTTAGTAAATTTCGTACCATACATTGCAGCAAAACGGGTAAACAAGCGATCAATCCACTCAATAGGCAATTTATTCATCATCACACCCCAACAAAAAAGAGTCATCAAAAACAGGGTTTAACTGTGCGTCTTGTTGTTTAATTCGCTCACTTGCTTCACGTATATACTGAGAAAAATCGCTATTAGCAGGGTTATTATTAGATTTGCGCACTGGCTCGACATCTTCCCATCGTTTGCCGTTTAACCATGTTGCAGGATGAGGAATATATCCATCTTGCCATTGTTGCCATAATTTCTGCTTAGATACCGCAACCATAATTTGTTGATAAAGTGATTCAGTCGCTTTTAATTTATCCCATGCCTTAAGAGCCGATTGTTTAGCTGTCTTGTTTGGATATTGCGCCCAAAAACTATCAAACCATTCTTTTTGCGTTTCGCGCTCTTTAGATAGATTCAATACTTGTTTAGTATCAATACTTGTTTCATTCAATACTTGTTTAGTATCAATACTTATTAGTGTGCGATTTGCCTTACAAGGCTTCACCTTATCAGGCTTAGCCATACAAGGCTCATCGTTATAAGGTTGAGCCTTACAAGGTGAATCATAAACGGTATAATCATAGCCAAGTAAAAAACCTGTTTTTTCATCATGTGCTTGTTTGTCACTACGAACCACATAGCCAACTTCAATCAATTCATCAAGCAAAGAATAAATCCCTTGTTTGCCTGTTTTCTTGACTGATTCATTTGTTTGTTGTGATAAATACTCGACAGATACGCGCCAATTATCGGGCTTACCAAGCAAAAAAATAAGTAAACCACGAGCAGCCCAAGATAATTTTTTATCTTCGGATATGGTTTTGTCTAGCAAATAAAAATTAGACTCAGGACGATTGGAGCGAATTATCATTTTAAACCTCCATTTTTTATATTATGAAAAACTCCTTTTATATGCTCATTTGTGTTTTTTACCAATAAAAACAAACCATCAAGCTCACAATCAGGCAAACAAAACCATTCGCCATTTTTTCTAAATTTAGAAAATCTTGAATGTAGCAATTTTTCAACAAACGAGGGGTTTGGGGTTCTAATCGCAATCCATAGATGTAATTCAAATGGACATCCTGATTGTATATTTATAAATCTTTGTTTTGGTGATGTTGTTTTGCCTATCTTTAAATAATCTAAATCCTTTGTTGCAAGGACGTAAACCATTGGCATTTTTCTAATGCAAGAATAAGACGAAAAAAAACTTTCATCATGATGCAAGTAATTCATATTTTTGATACTCTCTAAAAACTACTCTCATTTGAAATTAGCCGCCCACGTGACCGAGAGTATAGTCTTGCTTCGGGTAGCTACTCCCGAAGTGTTTGGCGGCGAAACTATTATATCAAACTAACGTCCGATATTAAATATCTATCACTTTTAAATACCCAATTAACACAGTTTAATAATCGTAAACGCGCTAAAACGTGAACAACATCAAACTGTGTTAAACCTGTTTTTTGCATTAATTCTTGATTAGTAACAGATAACGGATAATTGTACTCAGACAATGCTTTTTTCATTATCTCGCACTGCTCAAGAATAATATGAAAATTAGAAAGTCCGGCGGATTCTAGTTTATTCATTTTAAATTCCTTACTTTTTGCCACTCTCTTCTATCGCAATCATGTCCAAGACGCTTGTAATCATTATTTTGTAGTCTATCTAAATCATCATCTTTAAAAGCATCTTCTAACTCGCTTTTAATTAGATATTTAGTTTTTTCTGGCAAATTAGGCCATTCTTGAATCAGCAACTCTGTAAATTCACTAACAGCTATTGTCATTCTGCCCAAATAATACCTAAATGCGCCTAACCACAAGCATTCTTTTTGAGAATTTTTCATAATCATTTAATCCTGCAAACTACTGTACATTTTAAATAACCGCATTTATTTTCTGATAACCAATTATTAATATTTTGATTAATAACCTCGGTCAACTCAGTCGGCATACATTTACCCACGCTATTAAAAACAATCGGCACAACTTCAACTGCTTCGCCACTTGGCACATACAAATAAATAAATAATTGCCAATGTCTAGGCTTTGTCGCTTTACGTTGGCACTTGCCAAAAAAACTAACTGTTGTATCTTCAACAGCGTCAAACATTGCAAAATCAGCCTTTGCAAAACGGGTAAAAATTGACTGTTCTGTGTGCTTTATTGCAGCGTTAAGAGCGTCTTGCATTTTATAAACCCTCAAACTTGGTTAACTCTAAAAGCATCTCAATGATTTTATGCTTCGGCAGAGTGTGGCCGTTGCGTAAGTGTGCAATGTAGTTAACCGCTTTTTCTTTTGCTTCTTTGTTGTGTTCTGTCAATATTCCAATGACTGTCACCAAGCTGCAAATCGTCTCTTTTTGCGGTACTGATGACTTCTCAGCAACGCACAAAGCGTCATCACAAAGCTGTTGTATTTTTTCTAAGTTTGTCATAATATTAAATCTCTCGTTGTTGTGTTGAGTCCGCAAAGAAGCCTAGTTTTTACGCTAGGCTTTTTTGTTTTTACTTCAAGCCATTAAAAAAACAGTAAGTAAAAATAAAAGATAGTAAGATGTAGGTTATCATTAAAATAAACTCCCTTGGCTTATTGACTCGACTTCAATTAGATTTTTAGAAGCCAATTTAAAATAGGATTCTTTTAACTCAGTGCCAATAAATTTACGTCCCATCTGTAAACTTACATAACCCTCGCTACCAATTCCCGTAAACGGGCTAAATACTACATCACCCTCTTTTGACCACAACTGCATAGCGCGTTCAATAACATCAAGTTGTAACGGGGCAATGTGTCGTTCATCGTTATTGTCGCGAGCTGTCATGTATTGCAAAGTTCTAGTAGGGTTGACATCCATCCAAACAGGGGATGCGTAATTTTGCCAAATATCAATCACAGTGCCATTACCAGCAGGCGTATAATAAAGCGAACCATCAGCACGGTGATGTTTTTCAAAATCAACAGGCGGATTGTCACCGACATAGTATTTTAATTCGCCCTCGATTGGATTCTCATTATCGCCCTGTTTACGCATAACGACCAAGTAATCAGGGATACCTTGACGGCTAATACTAGAATCTTTTTTAAGTTGTTTGTGTAATAAGCCGATAGCTTTTGTGCGCTGCATTGCTACTACGGGGTCTTTCCAAATACATACCTCAGAATGATAAATAAACCCTACTTTTTGAAAAGCTCGAATTAAATCACCACGAAAATCTTTAATGCCAATAAAGCCGTCATTTTGCTTGGATGTTGGTAAATTCATGCAATGCACAGCCATTAAACGCCCTGCTTTTAACATACGGTACATATCTTTAACCAAATACGCGAAATGCTCAAAAAACTCAGCATCACTTCCGCAATTACCCATATCTCGCTCATCGTTTGAGTATGTGTACAAACTACTAAACGGTGGAGAGTAAATAATAAAATCTACCGAGTTATCAGGCATTTGACTTGCGACTTCAACGCAATCAGCGTTATAAATCATAAAGTTTTGGCCTTGTGTGTAGTTTTTAACGTTAATCATGTCTTTGTCCTCGTGTTATAAAAATTTAGGCATTGGTGCTGTTTTTTGTGGATTATAAACAGCTAAGTTATTAGTAGCTTTGCTAAAGTCTTTAAAGCAAGAATTAGCGATTTTAGCCATTTCATTCATCATTACTTCGGATTGCGCGTCTTTACGTTTGATATTCTCAACGACTGCGCCCTCAATATCAGCAGTGACAACAAATACGTTGACCTCGTTTTGTTGGCCAAAACGCCAACAACGACGAACAGCTTGATAATATTGCTCCCATGAATCGGATAAGCCGACAAATATCATGTTGTGGCAATGCTGCCAATTCATGCCAAATCCTGCTATTTTTGGCTTAGTTATCAATACGCGATACTTGCCACTTGCAAAACCTAACATCCGATCTTCTTTTTGTTGTTGCGTGTCGCTGCCTGATACTTGAACCGAGTCAGGAATTAACGATTGCAACAAATCGCCCTCATCATTTAACGCGCACCACAACAAAACAGGCCTATTAGTGTTATTGGCTAATTCGGCAGCACGTTCACAACGCATTGCTATTGTGTCGCGTCTAGCTGCCTGTCTATCACCCATAGATTGTGCAATTTTGGGAAGCAAGCCGTCAGTTATTCCGCTTTCAATTGTTATTTGCTCAATGTTAAGTTTTGGCAATGGCGGCTTTTTAGCAAATCCAAAAACTGAGGGGTCACGCATAACAACAGCCCAAGATGCCATCCATTCAAAGAATTTTTTAGCACCATGACCTTTTAAACGCCATTTCGCTGTATCACCGCCATCATGAATAAAAAAAGTGGCCAGCATTTCAGTTTGACTAAGAATGCCTAAAAACTCGCTTTGTGTACCTAATTCCATGTAGTCATTAGGTGATGGCGTGGCACTGGCAGACAATTTATAATGAGTAAGTTTAAAGCAATCGGTTATTTGTTGGCGTAGCTTGCCATTTAAACCTTTTAAAATTGACGATTCATCAAGCACAACACCACTAAAAACCGAGCAATCTATATTGTGCAAATTTTCGTAATTGGTGACATAGATACCGTTTTTAACATCGTTTGATGTTTGAGCAAAAACAACATCAAAACCAAATTTAATCGCTTCTTGTTGTATTTGTTTTGACACACACAAAGGCGCAAGAATAATAACAGGCTTTTTGGTGTGACTATTAACAGCCTTAGCCCATTCTAATTCACAATTAGTCTTACCCAATCCAGTGTCTAAGAACAATGCAGCACGACCACGAGCTAATGCCCACTCAACACAAGCTGATTGATAATCAAACAAGATAGAATTATCTGTTTTGTATTCAAAACCAACATCCACACTTTTAAAATGTTTTGATGCAATAAATTGATGGTAACTCATACTAAATCCACCACTTTAATATTAATCCCGTTTTTATTAGCTATCTTAACCAACTCAACACGATGTCGAGCTGGCACTCTATTGTTTGTGTTCCAATGCCATACATTAACGTATGGTTGTTTCATCAAATCAGCCACCACGCGACAGCCGCCCAATGCTTCAATTAACTCTTGTGTATTCATATTAAATTGCCTCATATCCTGCTTTTTCAGCCTTGTTTAAGTTGGCCATATTTACAACCCAATAAAAACCGTCATCACCCATGATTACAGCACTAGCCTTTACAGTACGATTGCTAAAATTTTTAGCGTTATTTAATGTGCTAAATTTTGCTATTACATTAATCATTTTTTGCTACTCGTTTTATGTTTGTGTCGCTAAATGTACATTAAAAATAAATTAATGTAAAGCTAAAAATAAATTAAAAAAGATATAGACAAACACAAAAAACAAGAATAATATTCACTCATGCAGTTAAGCATCGCGGCCAGTCGAGACGAAAGGTTTTGAAAATTGGCAACATGGCAACTAAAGCGCGTAAGTTCGAGTTGCAGTAGCTCAAGCTAGATTGAGCAAAAACTTATAAGCATTTATTAAGTGTTTATAATTTTTTGAGGACAACAACATGATTGATTTTGTATTTTTTGACGGTCAGCTATGGCCGATTGATGAATGGTTGAAGATAGCCCCGTTAACATGGGGTTGTGAAAAACCAGCAAGCGTTAACTATAACTTGCCTACTGTTGATAATGAAATCTATCAACATATAAATTATAACGAGTGAGGGGAATGCAAAATGCGTGATAAAAACTTTTATGTCGCCAAGTGCGACATGACACAAAAACAGGCTCATGTTCAAACAGAGCATAGCCGTTTTTTAGTATCGTTTATCTACGATGTCGAACAAACACAAACAGCGTTAACTGTGTTTGTTAATGTCCATAAAACATCTATCATTGTTAATAATGATGTTTTTATTGATGTTGATAACATGGCGATTGACAAATGGGTGTTTGAGCAATTCTCGCTAGCAATCCATGACTACATACAAAAACAAGGTGATTAAAATGGATATTTTACTTCTAGGCGTAGTAGCAATTTTGCTAATCACTCTCTATCAATTGATACAAGAGCGAAAACTCAAAGATGCCGTTACCGCAATAAATGCGGTAATCCCGATGACTGACAGAGAGATGCAATTGAAAATTCAAGTTAATCGCTTAATTGCTGAAAATGTCGCTCTTGAAAATAGATTGCATCAATCGGTGAGTGATTATGGCTATTAATAAGGTCGGTAATTGGTACTTTGTCTGCATCTTAAATCAAAAAAAAGGTGCATGGGGTAAGTCAGTTAAGGAGGCAATTTTCAATGTCTTATCGTAGCTCAATGTGTCTTTTTATCGTGTTTATCGCCTGTTTTGTGATGCTTGGCTGTGCCACTCACACAGGCGGTATGTGTCATTAAGCCCTGATTTCAGGGCAAAAACGCTTAATTATTCGATGAGTAGTTAAGCGTTTTTATTTTGATGTGACGACAACAATGAGGTGATGATATGAGTTATCCAGTTTTTGTGCTTGGTGAATCAGGCACAGGCAAAAGCACCAGTTTACGCAATCTAAAACCAAGTGATTGCACTTTGGTTCAAGTGGTTAAAAAGCCTTTGCCTTTTAAATCAAAAGATTGGCAGCGTTTTGATGCAACCACAAAAAAAGGCAATGTTTTTTGTTTTGATGATGCTGAAAAGATTATCCGTGTAATCAATGGTGCAAAAACGCCTATTGTAATTATTGATGATTTTCAATATCTCATGGCTAATGAGTTTTTGCGCCGTAGCAGTGAGCGTGGTTTTGACAAGTTTACCGAAATCGCAAAACACGCACATAGCATTATTGAAGCAGCCGCAAACTCAAATAACAATAAGCGTATTTATATACTCTCACACACAGAGACAGGTGATGATGACATTACACGCATCAAAACCATAGGAAAACTTCTAAATGAAAAGATAACTCTAGAGGGCTTAGTGACAATGGTATTAAGAACTCATGTAGAAAGTGGGAGTTATCAATTTAGCACAAGAAACAACGGTAAAGACACTGTAAAAACACCGTTTGGAATGTTTGATAGTCAATATATTGATAACGATTTGTTGACTGTTGATAACGCCATTAAAGATTTTTACGACATAAACGACAGTATCGACATGGCCGCATAAGCGGCCTTTTTATTGAGGTGATGATATGAACTATGGTTATGATTTGGATGTTTCTGCTGCAAAAAATGCAGAAAGTATTGGTAAATATATTCGTGAAACAGGTAAATATATTGGCAAATTTATTCGCGCTGAGGTGATTATCAGCAAAGAAAAAGGCTCTCGCGGAATTGAGTTTGATTTTGTAGCAGACAACAAAGAGTGTACGTTGCAAATTTGGACGCATAGCTCAAGTGGCGAACCGTTTGCTGGTAACAACATGATAAACGCGATTATGACTTGTTTAAAGTTGCGTGGCATTCGTCCAACAATGCAGCGTGTTGACAAATATGATTACGACATCAAACAAAAAACAGTTGTCGAGGCCAATGTATTTCCTGACTTAATGCACAAACCAATTGGTCTTTTGCTGCAAAAGGAAATTTCAGAATATCAAGGCAAAGAAAAGTCAAAAATGCTTATCTTTGCTGCATTTGATGCTCAAACCGAACAAACAGCGAGTGAAATTATCGACAAAATAGCTCAACCATTAGCACTTGGGCGAATGGTTGCTAATTTGGCTGACAAAGATACTCGAAAACACACTGCAAGCCATAATCAACAATATGCGAGTTATCGTGGTGGAAACCAACCCATAGACGATGATTTACCTTTTAACTAAGTCCCTTTTAATTATCATTGAAATGTGATAGCCTAGCCTCGGGACGTAAAACGTAGAGGCAGGTATGAAAACTGAAAAAAAGTGTTTTAAATGTGGAGAGGTTAAAAGTCTATATGATTTTTACAAACATTCTAAAATGTCAGATGGCCATGTAAACAAATGCAAAGAATGCAGCAAAAAAGATGTTCGCAATAACAGAAAAGAAAAAATTGAATATTACCGCGAATATGACGCAAATAGGGAGAGTAGAACAACAGCAGATAATAAACGAAATTATCGGAACAAATATCCGATGAAATATGCTGCACACATTATGATTGGCAACGCACTAAGAGATGGTAGGCTAAAAAAAAGCGAACAATGCCAAGAATGCGGAAAAGAGCATAAGCATATACATGGCCACCATGATGATTATGCAAAACCCTTAGTTGTAAGATGGCTTTGTCCTCCATGTCATTTCAAGTGGCACACAGAAAACGGTGAAGCATTAAACGCAAATTAAAACCACACAACAGGCCGCACTTAGCGGCCTTTTTATTGGACAACAAAAATGGCCGCACTCTTTCAAATTGGTGAACAGTACACCAACGCATTAAAAATCATCGAACAAATGTTTGATGATGGTTGCAGTGACGAAGAACTTAACGAAGCATTGCAGTTACTTGACAAAGTTGAAGATAACTTCAACAACAAAGCTGTTAATGTTGCTATGTTCATTCGTAACCTTGAAGCTGAAGAATCCGCCATTGCTGAAGCAAAAAAGGCAATGGACACACGCGAAAAGGCAACAAAAAACAAGCGATTAAGACTAGAAAATTATTTGCTTAATCAAATGTTATTAACTGGCACAACACAAATTAAATGCCCTTATTTTGTTTTGAGTATTAGAAATAATCCGCCAAGTCTAAAAGTTAATGAAAATGCTGTTTTACCTGAGTCTTTGCTGTTGCCACCCAAACCGCGTGAACCCGATAAAAAAGCTATTAAAGACCTGATTCAAAAAGGCATGGTTATTGAGGGTTGCAGTTTGGTTAATGATCGATCGTTGAGCATCAAATGAAAAAACAATTCCTAATTCACTCACCTAATATTATCACCAACGTAAGCCAGTTTTTAACACAGAACTGGCAAGCAGTTAAAGCGCGTGATGAAGTGCTTGAGGTGATTGTTCAGATTCACAAAGATAAGCGCAATCTTGAGCAAAACAAACGCTTACACGCAATGCTACAAGAGATTGCCGATCAAGTGTGGGCTGACGGCAAGCAATTCAGCATGGAGACATGGAAAGAATACTACAAGCGAATGTTTTTAGGCGTTATTGAATTGCCAAACGGTAATTTAATGGCTAACCCAACACATAAACTAAACACTAAAGAATGTGCTGAGTTTATGCAAAAAGTAGAAGCTCATGCTATTAGTGAGTTTGGTATGGTTTTTACGAGGTGATTTATGGGCTACGTCTCAGAAATGATGCTTGATGGTACTTTGTGCCAAAAATGCGGGGTGTTTATTGGTGAGCCAACAGGAAGCCCAAAAACATGCAAAAGCTGCAAAAAAAGTGCTAAGAAAAAACACAAAAATACTGGCCAAACAAAATAACTTTGACCCCTACTTACGCAAAGCATTAAGTGATTAGTTAGATGTGTGCATGATTAACGATAAAGTTTAGGAGAATAATTATGGCTTACCATTACCATTTTTGTGCTATAGCGCAAAACGAAAAAGGTGGCACTGCTTATTGTGATGGAGTTTTTGCTTGTGAAGCAGCATTGCGAGCAGATGATTCTAGTTATAACAATATAAAAAAGAAAATTGCTGAACAGTTCAAAAGTATCGGGGATGCGCCAATAGCTGTTTTATCCTTAAATTTGATTAACAAGGATTAAACATCTAACTAAGTGCGTAACGCGCCAGCCACAGGCTAACGGTATTTTGTTGATTGGGTACTGGTCGCGTTGACGTAGAGTTAGAAAGCGGTAGTAGTTTAACGATGATGTGCGGAGAGATGAAATGAGCAATATACAAAAACTCAAAAAACGAACACTGAAAAAATATAAGCATTGGAGAGAGGTGATAAAAATAGACTTTAGTTGTTACCGTTGGCATGAGAAAGAGGAATGCAATGGCGGCACAACAATAAAGCCTGATAATGGTTTTGGTTTGTGGGTAAAAATATAAGCGTCTAACAACAGCAATAAGAGGCGATGCCCCACTCTTTTTAATGTTTAAGCAACCAAGCGCGGGGCAGCGTCCGCTTGATTGCTGAGTTAGACAGAGGAATAGCGATGAAACCAGCTAACTTTGCCCCGATTTATTTGGGCTTGTACCCTCCTCTTGCAGAAGTTGCAAGAAAACATGGTTACGCACTTGCTGCACATGGGACTTTAGGCCGAGACTTTGATTTAATTTGTGTACCGTGGGCAGACGAACCAAGTGAGCCGCAAATTGTAGTTAATGAAATTGTGCAAGAGTTTGACATTAAACAGATTGGTGTACCTGAAAAAATGAAACATTCCCGAATTTGCTACACACTTGAAGTTTCATTTGGTGGATGTTTCTTAGATTTTTCATTTATGCCTAAGATTGATGTCTAACAACATATTAAGCGGTAAAACCCAAAGATAGCAGGCTTACACTGGCCGCATGGGGTTTTATCCGCTTGAATATAGGGTTATGCGGCTTTTAATTTAATGAGAGGTTTTTATGTTTAAAGACTTTATGGTTTTTATGGTTTTTATGGTTATTTTGATAATCATTGTGTGCGGAATAGGTAATACTGCTGGAGTTTATGTTTGTAAAAACTATCAAGATGTCACAGGTATTGCAACAAGATGGGTAACTCTTGATGCTTGTTATATTAAAACCCCAAAAGGATGGCAACGATGGGATGAATATAAACTTAGAAACACTGCTAGCAATTTAAAGGATTAGACGCATAACTAGGCAGCTAACGTGCAACACCCCACAATGACATAAAACCGTGAGATGTTGCTAAAAACATAAAAAAATACTACACAATCGGCTGGGGTGTTGTCACCGTTGAGCGTGTAGTTAGATTGCGAGATAACGAGATGGCCAGTTTAGAAGAAAAAGCTAAGGCATTTGCTACAAAATGCCACGAAGATGTTAAACAGGTGAGAAAATACACGGGAGAACCATATATTAATCATCCTGCGGCAGTTGTTGAAATTGTGCGTAGTGTGCCACACACAGAAGCGATGTTGTGCGCTGCATGGCTGCATGACACAGTTGAAGATACCAATGCAACCATTGGCGACATTGAGCGAGAGTTTGGCGCAGAGATTGCGGAATTGGTTGAAAGTCTTACTGATGTTAGCAAAACAACTGACGGCAACCGCAAAATCAGAAAAGCTATTGACCGTGAACACATAGCAAAAGCAAGCCCACAAGCAAAAACAATTAAATTGGCTGATTTGATTGATAATACAAAAACTATTGTAGCTTTTGACCCTGAATTTGCAAAAGTTTACTTGGCTGAAAAAAGACTTTTACTTGAAGTTTTGGGTGATGGTGATAAAACACTGTTTGATTTAGCTATGAAGCAAATAGCAATCTAACTATAGCATTAACAGGCGCAAGCCCTAACAAATTACGATTAGCGAGAGGTTACTATGAACGAGAAAATTGAGCAAGCATCGGACGGGGTTGCGTCCGAGTTAAATGCTGAGTTAGGTTTTAATATTGGTGATGTTGTTACGGTTTTACTGCATGGGGACGACAATGAATACACTGGAACAGTAACTAACCCTAAGAAATTATGGGTGGAATTACATGATTATGGCCGACCATTCATTGCTGATGAATGCAGCATCAAGACAGTCAAAAAGAAATCATTAAAAACAGGCGATAAATTTACTATTGACGGATGCGGAAAAAGCGCGAGAGGCCATATTGTTATAAATGGGCGAAGTGTAAAGACGGGCAGAAAAATGACTGTTAAAAACTTAACTTTATTTTCGGTTATTAAAACCTAACTACCAAACTAACAGGCAACAACCACGAAGCCATAAGCAAATTAGACTATGCCAAAAGCGTAGAAAAGTAAACAGGTTGGCTGGGTTGTTGTCCTTGTTGAGTGATTAGTTAGGCACGTTGAGTTAGTAAAATATTTTGAATGAGGTTACATGATGACTAAATGGGTTAACACAGAAGAGAGGCTGCCAAAAAATCAATCTAGGACAGTAGGTAATAGATACCATGTAATTAAATACCAATACATTATGAGTGATGCGGAGAAGTACGATTTTAAAATAGAGAACGGATATAGCGAAAAAGACAGGATACCAGAATGTGCATTGTCTGTTGAAAAAGCAATGTACATGAATGGCGAGTGGTGGGTTAGTTATCATGCTAAGCTTATGTACCCTGTCAAATTTTGGCTTGAAGATGACAGTGATACCTGAGAATAAGGGCCTAACTACCGCATTAACAGGCGCAAGCCCACAACGATTTTTGATTAACAAGAGGTTATTATGAATGAAGAAAAAACTCAAATAGTGGACGGGGTTGCGTCCGAGTTAAATGCTGAGTTAGCAGTCAGAATTGAGAGCTATATTCAAGAATGGAAGAAATTTGAGATGGGCTGTCAACCATCAAACGATTTTGAGTTTATAAAAGACTTTACAAGTTTTTTAAAGCAAGCACCTAAAGAAAATTTTAGATTCACGGGTGATAACAATTACTGTGGTTATACTGCTATCGTGTGGATGGGAGACCCTAGTTTTGAGTTTTGCGGAATAACAGGATTTGAAATTGCTTATGACAAGGATTTCATAAAGGTATTTACTGCATATCACGGTGGATTTATATACCCTGAGTATATTCGCTTATATGAAGATGATGCAAAAGAGCTTCTTGATATTTTAAAAGAAAAACTAATTGCTTGGGCAGGTTTTGACTGCTAACTACCGCATTAACAGGCGCAAGCCCACAACAAACTAAGATTAACGAGAGGTTACTATGAATGAGAAAATTGAGCAAGCATCGGCTGGGGCTGCGTCCGAGTTAAATGCTGAGTTAGGTTTAAAAGTTGGTGATAAATGCTTAGTTGTTTTTAACCCAAGTCACTTAAATTATATAGAAGATGGGAATGTAATTGATTGTGTTTTGGATGCTATCGAAGAAACAAAAACAACAGTTATTGATAACGAAAAAACCGTTAGAAAATACAGAGTATCGTTTGGCTTACAAGGCACTACTGTAACCGAAGATTTCATTTTTTCGTTAGCTCAAAAAAACGAAGCGTATCTTTTAGCAAAAAGTCTTTTAGAAAAGCGAATTAATCAAGTAAAAGATAATTTGCGAGATTTAGAAAAAGCTTTATTGATAGTAGAAACCTAACTAGGTTTATGCGTTATTTTCGATATATAACTGTATATTTGTCAAAAGTGACGCATAATCCTGTGTAGCGTTCAAATAAGCCCTTAATTGGGCTTATTTATTGGGAATAACCATGAGTAAAAAACACATTTATGCTTGTAAAAATCGGTCATAAAAGAAACGATATACATAAGAGCTTAGTGATGTACCCGACGACGCTGTCACAACAATGTTATTACTACCATCAACAGAAAAAAGGAGTGTTTGAGCAGCCTTACTATTGTATGTAACCTGCTGGTCTTCAATTGTGACAGTGCCGCCAGCGCGATTAACTACAAGCCTCGCAGTAAAAGCGTGTGTACTCGTACTAGATGCGCGGCCAGCAGCTTCAATCTTGAAAACCATGTTTGTGTCAGTTGCGATTGCGCTTACTGATACAGCTATCGGAGATGCGATTGCGGTTGCATTGATAGACTGGCGTTTTTGTAAAAAGTTGTTAAACATTGTTGCGCCGAAAACTTCCGACGTTGATACAACGTATGGCGTATTGACAGTGCCAGTTGATTTCACAAGTGGAGCTACCAACTCGACAGCCGCTGTAACTTTTTCAATAGCAACGTTTTGATTAGTGTACCAATATGCTCTGTCGATTTGCTGAATCATGGGTAAACCAATACCCACCGTGACATTTGTTTTTAATGCAACATCTACATCTGGAAAGCAATTTACAACACACACGCGACTATTTCCAGATATAACCCCACTCACGTAGTTGATGCAGCTAGACATAGCCACATTACTCAGCATAACACCTACAACTGTACTAGCGGTAGGTTGAATTTTTACCAGAAACTTATTTTTATCATTCGAGCCAAAGTACGTCCCTCCTGTTATAAACACAAGTTTTGACGCGCTTGGTGCAATGCTAATGATAGAGTCTGCCGACTTCCCGCTCAGACTCTCCATGTAGCATTCACTAAAAGAAATCGACCCGCTAGTCGCGCTTGCTAGAATAGTGACCTCTGGCGTACTGCCGTCCCCGCCACCAAAAAGCCCGTTTCCTTCAATTACACACCCAACAAACTTTAAATTAGGGCTAGCAATATATAAACCTTCGCGTTCATTACTCTCAATCCGACCCCCAAAAAACACAGTTGCTTGAATATCAGAAGTTAGTGGGTTTCCGCTTGGGTCGTACAATCCGTATGTGTTTTGTATTATTGTCGGTTGATAAAAAGCATTGGCTATGCACACCCCGTCAACCCGTACCCCCGCATGAAATAGTCGAATATCTACCCCGAAATCGCATTGTGAACACGATACTAGGCTTATACCTGCCGAGCCTGCTGTGCGTGTTCCTGAGCCGTAGATTTCCAAACCATCAATCTTTACTCGCCATACTTGCTCATCTGACTTAGTCCCAGCTTCATCTTTTGCACCAACCATTATTGCAGGTTTTCCAAGTGCTGCACTCATAGATATGCGCCCTAGCCCAATAATTTTCTGCCCCGGCGTTTTAATATATAGTGACTTGTTAATGACATAATTACCACTACCCCCTATTAAGTCTTTCCCAGTGTTCAATGCTTGCTGTATTGCATCAGCATCATTTGTAATGCCGTCCCCTTTTGCCCCAAATTGTCTAACATTGCAGTTTGATGAATCAACAGCAATCCATCGGCCTGTTCCTAACACTGCTGTAGGTTTAATAACTGTCCCCCCGTTATCTGTTGCACCGCTTGTAGAATCCCAATAAAACGTATTGCCTCCACCATCACCAGCAACGTAATAGCCAAGTGTTGCAACCGCGTTACTATTTGCACTTGTGCCTGTGAGTAATCTCAAATCTGCAATCGTTGAAGCTTTCTGAACAATATCAACTCGACTTGAGCGAATGTTGTCAACGTCTTTTTGCGTGACATCATTAGCGTCTTTTAAGATAAAACGATACGCAACAGAATCATCAAGATAAATATTAGCGCGTCCATCCGCGTCTAAAATAATCGGGTTTGTGTTTGTCGCGCCTAAGTCATTCGAGTAGGTTGCAACAGGCGTTGTTGTCCCTGCTAAGTAAGTGTAGATTTTACCACCAGTTAAAGGCGCATTGTTACCAGTTTTGAAAAAACGCGCATCGAACCAAGAAGAAAGAGAAAATGACATTATTTTTTATCCTCATTTTGAGAAGCAGAAACAGCATATTTTGACGCTGTATTAATAGCTTTTTTGCCATAATTGCCGCTTGATAATTTTTTATCAATCAATCGTGCAGCCTCATCACTATTTAGCCAAGCTTTCGCCATTTGCTCATCTAAAGCTTGTTTTATTAATTTTGTTTTATGGGCAACACTAGCCCCACCAATAACACCTAAAAACGGATTACCAAGCAAAGAGCCAACAAAACCGCCGAGCGTACCACCCAAAGCATCTAAGGCGTATATATTTTGATTCATTAATTTGTCAACTTGACCCCTCGCAAAAGTGGCGGAATTTGTACCTCCACCCCCCACAGAGTCTCGCTTGGTATCTTGTAAAACCTTACCCAATCTATTAGCTGTATTTTTGCCATAAATAGATTCTATTAATGCGATATTCTTAGAATCTTCTAAAAACTTAATAATGTCCCTGTCACTTAGTTTTGCAATTTTTTCAGTAATCGCACCGCGTAAAGCTCGGTTAAACAACTGGTTTTCAGCCGCCAATTCAGTGATAAATTTAGCATCATTCTGACGCATAGACGACGAGAAAAACGCATCAATAACCTTGTCGGGGTCTTTTAAGTTGTTAAATATTTTGCCACCACTTTCTAGTTGTTTAGTCTCGATTGTTGCGTATTTCTTGAGTAAATTATCCAACTCAAACTCATAATCGGCCTTTAGTTTTTGAGATGTTTTAGATTTTAAAATAGCAGCAGTTATCTGTTTTGATAAATCGCCAAACTCATCAAGAGCCAATTTATTATCTTTAACAAATTTAAAAGCCTTTTCCTCCCATCCTGACTTCAATCCGCCATTACCGATATTTAAAACCTGATTTCTAAAGTTAGAGCCGATATAATCGCTTAAAGCCGCTCTTGCTTCTTTTTCACTACCAAACGACCGCTTAAACGACTCTAGCCCCTCTCTTGTGTTAACAATTTTATTGGGCAATGTTGCCAAGTTTTGACTTGAACGCTCATAGCCGCGCATTCTTAAATCAGCAACCGCACCACGACCATATCTAGACTCGAAGTCAGCCTTTAAACCTATGGCTTTTTTATACGCATCACCTATGTCTTTAGGGACAACACCACGCGCAACCTCGTCATCCATTGAACCGCGAACAATATGTTTTAATTGGGTCAATGTTTTGGCTTCTCTACTATTCCCCGCCTTAACAGCATCTCGTTGTAATTCACCGATCATACTCTGAATGGTCTGCATTTGCTTGTAGCTCATTGTTGAGCCTAGCAAATCAGGATTGAGCCGCATATTTTCGTTAAATAATTCTAGGTCTTTTTGCGCTTGTTGCCTTGCCATTAACAATTCATTTCCTTGTGGCGTAAGAACTTTATATCCGCGCATTGCATTATCAAGAGCCTCTTGAAATTGCCAAATATCCTCAGCACCCAGATTACCAACAGGATAACCATCTTGAGCCAAGCGCATAGCCATTTCATCACCGCCTAAACCGCCAGTTTTAGGAAACGGAACTAACGCACCAGCAGCCCTTTGATTAAGCATTTTAGGATCAATACCTAAACTTATCGCATATTCTCGATTAAGGCCGCCATACTTAGCCATGGCGGTAAGCATATCATCAATTTGTGGGTTAACTTGCTTAGGGTCAAACTTAGGCAAAGGCGGAACAGTAGGTTTAACAATAGACAACTCTGGAATATCCTTAGCTGCTTTGTTTTGCCCTGCCGCTTTCCCTATGAGTTTTAACGCTGTATTTACTCGACTATCTGTCCCAGCACCCAGCCCCCCGTAATTCTCTTGTAAAACCCCCTCTATTTTTTGCATAGGGATTCTAAGCGCGGTTACTTCGCCAAATGGGTCAACAGATTCAAAAGCATTTTTTATGTCAGTTTGTTTTTGTTGCAAAATAGGGTCAGCAACATTAGCCAATCTTTGAGCTGCATCGTCCGCACTTGTTGGAGTACCCAACTCGGTTAAAGCCGTTTGTTGTTGTTGTTGTGCTTGCTGCATTCTTGATTGTTGACTTTGTAATAACCTTGCTTTTTGAGATTCTAAATTAGTTTTATTTTGTGCTAACTTTTCACGAGCAATGGTAACAGCATCCTGAGCCGTACCACCTGCACCCACACGCCCAAGCTCAGCGAGTCTAGCTTCTCGGTTTTGCAAGAATCTAGCGTTAATATCATCGGCAACGCCTATCTTGTTTCTAAGCACATCCTCAGCGCGTAGCATATTTTTGTCGCCTAAAGACTCCGCAACAATTTGCGCTGGTGTAGCTTGCGAGCCTTTGACTAATGGCTTAGGCGCGTTTTTTAAGGCAATAGAGGCCGCCTGTGGGTCTTGCAAAACATTAACCATTCCTTGACCGACTATATTCTCACGCCCACCCTTTGTTAATGGTTGATTAATTCTTGATGCAAGATTTCCAGTGGCATTTAATGCAACAGGAGCAGCAATAGATGCAGCAATTCCTGCTAATGGTGAGCCTGTTTCCTCAGCAACCACACCACCAAAACCACCAGCCGCGCCAAACTTAGCAGCGTTAAACGCAAGCTCTTTTAGTGTTTGTGTCGGTGTTAATACCGCGCCTGTCGAACCTTGAATCGCCCAATCAATCACGCGCTGTCTTGGTGTAGTAGGGTCTTGAATAGGCAAAACAGCACGAACTGCTCTATTTATGATACTTGGCGATGACTGAAAATTCTCTAAACCTTTATTTGCAAGCTCGTTTAATTTAGAAAAATAACCACCTATCAGATTATCACGGCCAACAGCTTGTGCGATTTCGTTTGAAACGAAACCAGTTCCAGCCATGCCCAACCCTATTAAATTAGGCGCGGCATTGATAAACATATCTGGAATACCAGCAAAACCCTTAGCGACAGACGAAGCCGCAACTGACAAATCACTAGGCGCATTATTTGCAACAGGCTTCACAACGGTTTTTGATTGAGCTTTTTTCTTAGCTAAAATATCATCATAAGCACCCATTATTCCAGCACTCCAAATTCTCTTGCCCTTTGATCTATTTCTCTAATTATCTCCGCATCGCCTTGTGCTTCCATAATTGCATTTAGATATTGCTTTCGTTGTTCCCTATCTGCTTTAGGCGAAAATCTAGGCGGTTTATTTTCGTTATTGGCGTTTGGATTGTAAGCAAAATTTGATGCGTTATTTTGTTTTAACACATTAATTGCAGTTTTATTGTCATTTTCGAGGATGTTGATAATCTGTTGAAATGCAGCCGCTTTTTGCGATGGCGACGTATTTTCTTTTAATACCCCCATTGCTTTAGAAAGTAGCCCCATTTCAAAATTAGAAATAGCACCAGCAGGTTTTTCCGCTTTTAGCCTCAAATTCTCTTGTAAAACATCTAGCTCGGCAAGCGCATCCTGTTGGTCTTTGTTGCCAATATATTTGCTAAGAGGTGTCCCAGCAATTTTAGATTGATAGTAAGACTGCCACGCATCAGGAGGAAGCCTAGATAGAATATTCTTAGCTTTTTGCAATATAGGCATTGTATTGGCGTATGTTTTTGTCGTACCTGCTGCATCAGCGACCAAATCTTGCCTAATCTTTGCCTCAGCCTTTACATCCGCCACCGCGCCTGCACGTTCTACGGGGTCATATACAGGCTTATTTAATTCGCGCTCTTTAAAATAAGCATCTTGGTCTAGTTGTCTTTCTCTGAGTTTATACTCTCTTTCTTGTGCTGCTGTTAGCTTGTCAGGCTTAGTCATTGTCGCCCCTGCCTGACCATATGGCACTGTCTTATTTCCTTTTGTAGTGACGAACATACCTAACGACTGGCCATCCTTGAACATCTCGTAAGGGTTGCCAACAGGTTGATCTAGCTCGGCTTTAGCTGCTCTTTCTTGTTTAATAGCATTGCTAAACTTAATAAACGAATCAATGTCGCCCACTTGCAAAGCGTTTTTTGCTGATACGTTTAAAATATCCATGTAATCAGGCGTAACCCCTTTGACTTCGGGCGCGATCATTTCGCGTCTTACGTCAAAATTACCCTTTAAAATGTTTTCGCCAAACAAATCGGGACTTGGCATATTTTGGCCACGTTCTGACGCTAATACCCCTGTCATGCCTTGAGGCATTTGACCTGTGGGCATTGTTTGGACAAAATCGGCTCGATACTGTGCTGGTGTGCCTTGTTGCATTTTCTGCAACTCGCTAGCAATACCTTGTTGCATTTGTTTTTGACGTAAACGCGCTTCTTTTTCTTCGTTGAATTGCTCGCGTAAACGGTCAAGTTCAAGCCGTTTTGCTTGGTAGTCTTGCATTCTGTCAAAGCCGCGCCCGAAGTCACGTTCCTGAATACCTAATGCAATACTTGGATTAATTGCAAAAGCCATGTTAACCCCTTAGAATCCGTTAGGTTTTAAAATAGAAGCCAATCTAAACGCATTGTCGGTCATTTGTTGAATGCCGCCACCGATAGCGTTAGCTTTGCCGATATATCCGCTAGCCCTTGCATTCGCGCCTTGTCCGATATTGTTTTGAAGCTGAGACGATAACGCGCCTAATGTATTTGCTGCATTTGATGAATAATTAGAACCCATGCCGCCCAATGATTGTGCTGCTTGTTGTCCGCCTTGCGATAATGAGGCTAAACGGTTGAAATAATTTCCGTATTCTTGAGCTGCGCGATTGTATATGTCGTTATATTCATTAGCCGCACGAGCGTATTCTTTGTCATACTGCTGACTTGCCAAACCTTGACCATATTCATTTAAAGCTTTTAATTGTGCCCCACTGTAACCCATACCTCTAGCCGCCGCGCTACGATCTAAAGCTTGCATTCCTTGTTTTTGGAGGAATTGGTATTGAGGGTTATTAGTATTAAATTGACCATTAGCCAATCCACGACTTTTTAAAAAATTATCATACCCACCAACGTTTGAGTTTATTCCCTGAGACGAAAGATAACTTTTAAAACCGTCGCCACCTAATGTTAAATCGCTTAATTTGCCGATAGCTTGTTGGCCTTGTTGCAAATAAGGTGCTTGGTCTTTTTGTTGTTGTTCCCAAATCTGACGCATTAGCTCAAGCTGTTTGTCGGTTGACTCTTTGGCAACCTCACTGGCTTGTCCTGCCGCTTCTTCCTGTGCCTTAGCTGCTTTTTTCGAGGCGTTATAATTTAAGCCCGCACTTAGTATCTCTAAACCCATTTTAACCCCCAAGCCGATATATAACTACATTGGCATATTCATCATAAACCCTAAAGCCGCATCGTTCAACAAATTCGCGGCCTATTTCATTGCCTTTGATTATACCCGTAAACAATTCGCCATATTGTGCTAATTTATCTACAAATATCATCTTATAAAGCCGCTTAGTCAGCCAACGCTTTTCAAACTTTGGCAATACGCAAACATGGACATGATCGCCATTAAAAAATATAGCCCCTGCCACCTCTCCGCCAACATCAAGCGGTATCAATTCCCAGTTTTTCATCAACTCGCTGAACATCTCAAACGTAACAAACGTATCAAAACGATCTTTACAAGAGAGATATGCAGCGAATAAATGAGACATTAAATATCCTCATTCCAGTTAATAGCAACGACATGGTTAGCAGCCGCACCAGAAATCGCAGCCGCGCTACAGGTTAATGTTTCATTGGGTGATAAGAAAATATCAAAGCCTGTCAAATCAACAAACGTATTGCCATTTGCACCGATTGTTGTATTAAATTGAACGTTACCACCTGTAATTGTTGTACCTGCAACATCGAAAGCCGCGATGCTATTTGTAGCGTCAATATTTGTATAACTTGGCACACCGCCTAACGTTGTGTTTTTAATTAACTTAAATACCACTGGCACACCAGCGGCTGTTGAGACACTAAGCGACCTTACGCGCAATTGCGCTTGATTCGCTACCCCGTTAATCGTGCTATTGTTGCGAATCGTAATAACGTTTGTTTCAGTTGTTGCGATTGATTTTGTATTGTTTTGGCCATACGTTGAGCCGATACGCTCACGCAAACCAACAATAAACATACCGACAGAACCGCTACGCACCACAAT
>JACCDR012474073.1_pt1 | contig 35102 bp, 17 predicted proteins | sample 7446431 | NCBI WGS metagenome assembly JACCDR01 (sample SAMN15323443, study PRJNA562643) | freshwater metagenome | isolation source: river surface water | place: USA:Blue River Watershed | collected 2017-08-17 | reverse complement strand
GTCTTTAGCACCCATTACGTGGGTGGTCTTATCAGAGATATTTCCAAACAAAATAAGGGGTACAGCGATGGCTATTTCCACGTTTGCTCTTTGGGTTTCTTGCTTTGCACTTACATTTACTTTCCCTATTCTCAACACAAGTTTAGGTGCTTATGGCACATTTTGGTTATATGGAGGCATCTGCCTTGTAGCGTTTCTGTTTATTAAAGCAAAACTTCCTGAAACTAAAAATAAAAGTTTAGAAGAGATTGAAAAAGAGTTCAACAAGTAGCTCAAATTCATAGCCCCCAATTTTTACAAATAAATAATAGAGATAAGCTTATCTACTAAACACTATAGATTAGGTAACTACAGTTAGCTTACCAATTCTCAACATTAAATAAAACAAGTCATGAACAAAGTAAAAGCTTGGAAAGCAAAGACCGTTATTCCAACGTATGAAGTTGGAACTCCTGAAAAATATCCAGTATTCTTGGATAAAAGAGTGTATCAAGCAAGCTCTGGCATTGTGTATCCACATCCTGTTACAGAAAAAATTAGCGATGAAAAAATTGATAAAGAATGGGAGGTAGTGTACTTAGAAAATAAATATATCAAAGTGATGATTATCCCTGCTCTAGGTGGGCGTATTCAAATGGCTTACGATAAAATAAGAGAACGTCACTTTGTTTACTATAATAGCGTTATTAAACCTGCTTTGGTCGGGCTTACAGGCCCGTGGATTTCTGGAGGAATCGAATTCAACTGGCCACAACACCATCGCCCAAGTACTTACGACCCAACAGATTTTTATATCGAAGAAAACGCCGATGGAAGCAAAACCGTATGGGTAAGCGAGTTGGAAAGAATGTTTAGAACCAAAGGTATGGCTGGATTTACACTTCATCCTGATAAAGCATATATCGAAATAAAAGCCCAGCTATACAATAGAACGCCACACCCTCAAACTTTTTTGTGGTGGGCCAATCCTGCGGTAGCAGTGAATGAACATTACCAATCTGTTTTCCCACCAGATGTAAATGCTGTATTTGATCATGGGAAAAGGGATGTATCTGAATTTCCAATTGCCAAAGGCGAATACTATAAAGTGAACTATGCTCCAGGTACAGATATTTCAAGATATAAAAATATTCCTGTGCCTACCTCTTACATGGCAATCCAGTCGGAGTACGACTTTGTAGGAGGTTACGAAAATGATTCTAAAGGTGGGCTTTTACACGTGGCAGACCACCACGTTTCTCCTGGTAAAAAACAGTGGACTTGGGGAAACGGAGATTTTGGAAAAGCGTGGGATAGAAACCTTACAGACAGCGATGGTCCCTATATTGAGCTTATGTGCGGTGTTTATACCGATAATCAGCCTGATTTTTCGTGGATGCACCCTTATGAAGAAAAGAGCTTCAAACAATACTTTATGCCTTATTACAATGTAGGCGTTGTAAAAAATGCTACCAAAGAAGCCTTACTAAATTTAGAAGTAGAACATAATACCATTACGCTAAAGCTACACGTTACAGCCAATTATCCGCAGTGCAGAGTGGTATTATCATCTGAAAATACCGTTATTTTCGATGAAATAGAAAACCTTTCTCCTGAAAATGGATTTGAGAAAAGTTTTACTCTACCCGAATACCAAAATGAACCCTTAAAGGCTAGTTTATACGAAGCTAATGGCAATTGTCTGGTTTCTTGGTCTTACCCACAACCAGTAAGCGATTTGATTCCTGAGCCTGCTAAAGCAGCCAAAGCCCCTGAAAACATTGATGCTGACGAACAGCTTTTTTTGAATGGTTTGCACATTGAACAATACCGACACGCAACTTATGACCCCACAGATTACTACCTTGAGGCTCTTTCAAGAAACCCCTCGGACGTAAGATGCAACAATGCTATGGGTTTATGGTATTTGCGTAAGTCTAAATTTGCAACAGCACTGCCTTATTTTGAAACCGCTATTACAACCCTTACTTCACGCAATCCCAATCCTTACGACGGAGAACCATACTTCAATAAAGGCCTGACGTTGAAGTTTATGGGTAAAAAAGAGGATGCGTATGCCGCCTTCTTCAAAGCATGTTGGAATGCTGCTTGGCAAGATGCAGGTTATTTCAATTTGGCACAAATAGATACCGAAAGAAAAAACTTTGACAAAGCCCTTGATTTGATTGACCGTGCTTTAATTAAAAACTGGCATAACCATAAAGCCCGACATCTGAAAGTTGTTATTCTACGAAAGAAAAATCAACAGACAAAAGCATTGGCTCTAATTGAAGATTCTTTAGCCATTGATAGATTTAATTTTGGAGTATTGTATGAAAAATATTTAATCACTCAAGAAGCAAGTGTATTAGCGGAATTCAAAGAAATTATTAGAGATAATCCACATAATTACATCGAGTTTTCTTTAGACTATGCTCATGCTGGCTTGTTTGAGGAAGCCATTTCTTTGTTGGAGATTCATAGAAAAGATAAAACAGAGGTATATCCAATGATTTGCTATTTTCAGGCGTGGTATAATCAACAACTGGGGAATATAATCGAAGCACAACGCTTGTATGTATTGGCACAGCAAATGCCTCAAACCTACTGTTTTCCCAACCGTATTGAAGAAACCATTGTTTTAGAGGCAGCCATTAAGCATAATCCTTTAGATGCCAACGCCTTATACTATCTTGGTAATTATTGGTATGCAGCCAAACAGTACGCCGACGCACAAACCTGTTGGGAAACTTCTATACAAATAGACTCGACCAATGCTGTTTGTCATAGAAACTTGGCCCTTTTATATTTTAATAAAACCGAAGAAAAAACATTAGCCCAAGAACATCTTGAAAAAGCTTTTGTCCTTGATAACCAAGATGCAAGATTGTTGATGGAACTAGACCAGTTTTATAAGAAAATTAATCTTTCAGTCGAAAAACGATTGGCTTTTTTAGAAAGCAACTTATCGTTAGTCGTAAAGAGAGATGACTTATACTTGGAATATGTCACCTTACACAACTTTACAGGAAATTATTCAAAGGCATTAGAATTGCTTGCCCAAAGAATTTTTCATCCATGGGAAGGCGGCGAAGGAAAAGTTCCTTTCCAGTATATAACAGCCAATGTTGAACAAGCCAAAATTTACATCAAAGCCAATCAATTAGAAAAAGCTATTGAGCATTTAGAAGCAGCCAAAGTATATCCACACAACTTGGGTGAAGGTAAATTGTATGGCACACAAGAAAACGATATAAATTATTGGTTGGGTTGTGTATATGAACTGCTTGGAGAAGAGTCAAAGGCTCTTCAATATTGGGAAGAGGCTTCAATCGGATTGGCGGTGCCAAGTCCAGCACTATTTTACAATGACCAACAACCCGATAAAATATTTTATCAAGGGTTGGCTCTTTTAAAATTAGGCAAGAAGGAAGAAGCATTTTTACGTTTTTCAAACTTAGTTGCGTATGGAAATGAGCATATCAATGATGATGTAAAACTTGATTATTTTGCTATTTCATTACCCGATTTACTCATTTGGGAAGAAAACCTCAACAAAAGAAACCAGATTCATTGTAATTACTTAATCGGTTTAGGGAAAATGGGACTTAACGAGTTAAGTGAGGCAAATCAGGCACTTAGCCATGTTATAACAGTTGATACATATCATCTAGCCGCAAGAATCCATCTTAAACTATTGTTGGATTATGCTACTCAACTTGAAAATGCTTAATCATGAAAATTTGTAAGAACTTAGTATTGGTATATTTTTTTTTCTTAGTTGTAAATCAAAGTCTGGCACAAGGTGAAAATATTATCTCATTAGCAGGCAAATGGCAGGTAGTACTCGACTCTACTCAAACAACTATACCCCAAAATTTTGGTAAATCTTCTTTATTTATCAACTTACCAGGTACACTTGACTTAGCGAAAATAGGAACAGTTGTAAAAACTGTTCCTGCCATCAATAATGATGTAATGGCAAGTTTGACAAGGAAACATGACTATATTGGTGTAGCATGGTACCAAAGAACCATCAATATTCCATCTTCATGGACACAGAAAGAAAAACGACTTTGCATCGAACGTGTCTTGTGGGAATCTACGCTGTTTATTGATAATCAACGTATTGACTCTAAAAATAGTTTGAGTGGCGTACACGAGTATATCCTTCCTCAAAATCTTACAGCAGGCAAACACGTCATCACGATTGCTATTGATAATCGGAATAAATTTCCCTTGCTTAATGTTACCAGTGATAAATATCCGAATATAGTTAATCAAGATTTAGCCCATGCCTACACCAACCATACACAAATAAAATGGAATGGGATGCTGGGCGATATATCGCTTAGAGCAACAGAGCCGAATGCTCCGTATAATTTACAGGTGTATCCTGATGTTTATACAAATACCATCAAGGCCAGTTTTGAGCAAAAAAAGCCACTATTAGCCAACATTAATGTACAATTGCTAAATGCCAAGGGCGAAGCGATAGCGAATAGTTTGGTAAAACCTGTGTTAAAAAATGATAGCACGCTCAGCATAGAAATTCCTAAGCCTGATGCTGTAACCAACTGGAGCGAATTTAATCCTTCGCTTTATTCGATCGTTGTCAAATCGGGAAATCATGTATTAAAAACTCGCTTCGGATTTAGAACGATTGAGGTTCAAAATGGAAATTTAAGCCTCAATCGTCAAAGAATTTTTCTTCGTGGCAATTTAGAATGTATCATTTTTCCTCTTACAGGGTTTCCGCCAACTGAAAAGAAAGCATGGATTAAATTGATTACACAAGCAAAGAGATATGGATTAAACCACCTACGATTTCATTCGTGGTGTCCACCCAAAGCCGCATTCGACGCAGCCGATGAACTGGGCTTTTATTTCCAAATTGAATTACCTCATTGGAGTTTAAAAGTGGGAAAAGATTACCTAACTACTAATTTTTTAAGGAATGAAGGGAAGAAAATTCTCACAGATCATGGGAATCACCCCTCATTCCTACTTATGACTTTGGGAAATGAGTTAGAGGGTGATGCAAGCTTACTTAATACAATGGTAGCAGAACTTAAATCCTTTGATAAAAGACATTTGTATTCGACGACAACTTTCTCATTTCAAAGACCATTGGGTACTCGCCCTGAAAGCCAAGATGATTTTTTTATCACGCAATGGACAGACAAAGGTTGGGTGAGGGGACAAGGTATTTTTAATGACAAAGCACCAAGCTTTGATACAGATTATTCTGCACAAAGTAGCCATATTAATGTTCCAATTATTTCGCATGAAATTGGTCAATACTCTGTTTATCCAGATATAAACGAAATTCCTAAATACACAGGTACTTTAGCACCGCTCAATTTTATAGCTGTAAAAAACGACCTAAAAGCAAAGGGGTTACTACCTCAAGCCAAAGCATTTACTCAGGCTTCTGGTAAGTTAGCGGCACTGTTATATAAAGAAGAAATCGAACGAGCCTTAAAAACACCAGGATTTGATGGCTTTCAGTTACTACAATTACAGGATTATCCTGGGCAAGGAACAGCATTGGTAGGAGTACTAAACGCTTTTTGGGAATCGAAAGGCTTCATTTCTTCTCAAGAATTTAGTCACTTTAACAGTGAATTAGTTCCTCTGTTAAGGTTCAATAAAGCTACATATACCAGTGGAGAAACGCTGAATGCTTCGATTGAAATAGCTAATTTTTATAAACCACTTACCAAGCAGGTTGTTGAGTGGACTATTACTACAGATGCTGGTACAATACTTAGGCAAAACAGTATTAATAACGTAAACCTAGTACTTGGAAATAACTCGAATATAGATAAAATCTTATTTCCCATTACAACCAAAATAGCTCAAAAGTTAACTATTAGAGTAAAAGTTAGGGGTACTAAATACACAAATAGTTGGAATATTTGGGTTTATCCGAAAAGCCCTCGAATAGAATCTAATCAGGTCGTCGTAACCAATTCGTTTGAAGTTGCCTCTGAAGCTTTAGAAAAAGGGGCAAAAGTTTTGTTATCGCCATCTCCTGATAGTTTAAAAGGAATTGATGGGCGCTTTGTACCTGTTTTTTGGAGTCCTGTGCATTTCCCAAATCAACCAGCTACCATGGGTTTACTCATGGATAACAATCATCCAGCCCTAAAATCATTCCCAGCTGATACACATACTGACTGGCAATGGTGGGACTTATGTTTGAACTCAAAATCAATTATAATTGATTCATTGAGCGTGAAACCGATAGTCCAAGTGATTGATAATTTTGTAACAAATCATCATTTATCGACTGTTTTTGAAACACAAGTGGGTAAAGGTAAACTGGTTTTTTCGTCTATGGATTTATTTGGCAACATTCATAACAGACCTGTAGCTGCACAATTAAGGCACAGCCTACTTGAGTATATGGAGAGTACAAAGTTTAGACCTAATAGGAAAATTTCTTTTAACAATCTTAAAACAATAAAGATTGAAGGTCAGAAGAAATCTTCAAATAAAAGTATATATGATAACTAAGGAAAGTTAGATTAGGTACTTTTTAAAAACAACAAGTAAACTAATCTATTTCCCTGATGCCATTGTATGCTCTAATTATGGTCAGTACATACCAAAATTAGAGCATTGGTAGCACAAATAAACTTACTTGATTCAATAAGGAAATATTTTAATTATGACATTGCCTAAAACCATATAATAGCATACGCTATACTGATATTGCCCATCACACAAGTGTTGCGAAGGAGTAATAAATCTGAGTTTTCATTTGATTTCTCTTGTATTATTGACGTTGCTCGATAAAAGATACTCACAAAAACAAACCAAACTATGATCAGACTGTCACATTTCCGTATTTTGTTTTTTTTACTTTTTCTAACCCAATACTCACGAGGTCAAACTATTGACCCTACCGTCAAACATCAGAAAGTAGAGGGATGGGGCGTTTCTTTGGCTTGGTGGGCCAACTTAGCTGGTGGTATGTCACAGAATGCTCAAAATACGTTAGCTAACTATGCCGTTAATGACTTGAATTATAATATATTTAGGTTTAACATAGGTGGTGGAGAAAATCCAAATTGTACAGCTGGAGATCATATTCGGAAAGATGGTGGTAAAATGCCTGGATATAGAAACCAGCAATCAGATAATCAAGGCTTAGGTACTTATAACCTAGCTAGTGATGCTCGCCAGATAGCAATGATGAATAAAATAGCGGCACTTCGGGCAGTTAAAGGCGATATTATTACCGAAACAATTTCTTATTCACCCCCTTGGTGGATGACTTATGGGCTTTGTTCGGCAGGGAATGTGAGTGCAACTACAGAGAACTTAAGACCCGAATTTTATGATGATTTTGCAGATTACTTGGTATCAGTGACAAAAGGATTGAAAACAACTTATCCTTCATGGAATATTAGTTCCATAGAACCATTCAATGAGCCTATGTCTGGATATTGGCAAAAAGGAGGTGGTCAAGAAGGTAGTGCATTTTATCCTACAGCACAGGGAAGTATATTGTCGTTTCTGAAAAATAAATTACAAAGTTATGGATTAAGCGGTGTATCATTGACGGCAGCAGATAACACAAGTGTCGCTCAGGAGTTAAGCAATATGTCCTCGCTGTTAAATAATAACCCCAATGAGTATAACTCTTTATCCAAAATATGCGTGCATAGCTATACGGGGAATTGGCAGGATAAGGCAAATTTAGCAGCCTTTGCCGCTCAAAATGGGAATAAACCAATTTGGCAATCTGAGACAGGGCCACTGGGATGGAATCTTCCAGTGGGTGCACCAGATTGGTGGGTTAGACATTATGATATGGCTTATCGTTTAATAGAAGATATGCGAAATTTAAAAGCCAGTGTCTGGTGTGATTGGCAATTAATGTCGACAGACGATGGCTGGGGCATGATTCAGCAAACTAATTGGGACGAAAACAATCCCTACCAAGAACCAATATTAAAAAAAACACGGGGCTTTTATTGTCGTAAAAATGTTACTAATTTTATCAAGAAAGGGTATCAAATTATAGAATCAAATGGATCAAATACATTAGCAGCATTAAATCCTACTAATACAGAATTGGTCATTGTTGCAGTTAATAATTCTGGAACAAGCAATAGTTATAATCTTGATTTAAGAAGATTTTCTGGTATTACAGGCTTCAAAACATATAGGACATCCGGTGGCGATAATTCTTCTGAAAATACTACTGAAAAAACGATAGCATCAGTAACAGAAAAGGGTGTTTTAGCTAATAATTTTTTATCTTATACTGCTCCTGCCTATTCCGTTACTACATTTGTTATTGATATTAGTGGAACTTTCGTAAGCATAGCACCCAAAAGTGTAGCTGCTCCAATTACACCTGGCGTATATTACATCAAAGCGAAACATTCAGGTAAATATATGTCGGTTGCAGGTATTTCTTCAACTGATGGTGCGGTGGTAGAACAGTGGGAGAAGACTACTCAGGATAACTTAAAATTTGAGCTAACAATTGATGCAAATGGCTACTATCAATTTAAACCAGTGTACAATACTAAAGTTGTAACAGTTGATGGGGCATCAATTTCTAATGGAACGGCTGTTAATATTTATAGTAATCAAAGTGCTGTAAATCAAAAATTTGAATTAATTCCAAGAGGCGAAGGCTTCTACCAAATTTCACCCCAACATACTTATGATAAAGCCCTTGCGGTAACTGGTAATAGTGTGGACAACGGGGCCGATGTTATTCTATGGGATTACATCGACGCTAATGATAACTTCAAGTGGGCTTTTGAACCCGTCAATGTAGAGAAACCTCTAGCACCTGGTACTTACTATATTAGTGCGAAACATTCAGGTAAGTATATGTCGGTTGCAGGTGTTTCTTCAACTGATGGTGCGGTGATAGAGCAGTGGGAGAAGACTACTCAGGATAACTTAAAGTTTGATTTAAGTGTTGATGCTGATGGCTATTATCAATTCAAACCAGTGTATAACACTAAAGTCGTAACAGTCAACGGTGCTTCAACAGTCAATGGTTCACCTGTTAATATTTACACTAACTCAAATGCTCTCAATCAGAAATTTAGACTTGAGCCAGTTGGTAATGGTCATTACAGAATTACACCAAAATATGCGTCTGCCAAGGCACTGGCTGTAATAGATAATAGCATAGATAACGGTGCTGATGTTGTATCATGGGATTATAATGCTGCTAATGATAACTTCAAGTGGGCTTTTGAACCCGTCAATGTAGAGAAACCTGTAGCACCTGGTACTTACTATATTAAGGCGAAACATTCAGGCAAGTGTATGTCAGTTGTGGGTGCTTCTACAGTTAATGGAGCAGTGATAGAACAGTGGGAGAAGATTAATCAAGATAATTTAAAGTTTGAGCTAAGTATTGATTCTGATGGCTATTATCAATTTAAGCCTGTGTACACTACTAAAGTCGTAACAGTCAATGGAGCATCAACTATAAACGGCTCGGCTGTCAATATCTATACGGATTCAAGTATGCTCAACCAGAAATTTAGACTTGAGCCAGTTGGTAACGAATATTACAGAATTACCCCAAAGTATGCTTCCGCCAAAGCCCTTGCCGTAACTGATAATAGCATGGATAATGGGACCGATGTTATTCTATGGGACTACATTGCTGCTAATGATAACTTCAAATGGTCTTTTGAAATCGCCAATATTGAAAAACCTATTGCAGTAGGAACGTATTACATCAAAGCGAAACATTCTGGTAAATATATGTCGGTTGCAGGTGTTTCTTCAACTGATGGTGCAGTGGTAGAACAGTGGGATAAGATTAATCAAGATAACTTAAAGTTTAATTTAAGTATTGATACAGAAGGTTACTATCAATTTAGACCTGTGTACAATAATAAAGTCGTAACAGTCAACGGAGCTTCAACAGTCAATGGTTCACCCATTAATATTTACACCAACTCAAATGCAGTCAATCAGAAATTTAGACTTGAGCCAGTTGGTAATGGCTATTACAGAATTACACCAAAATATGCGTCTGCCAAGGCACTGGCTGTAATAGATAATAGCATAGATAACGGTGCGGATGTAGTATCATGGGATTATAATGCTGCTAATGATAATTTCAAGTGGTCTTTTGAAGTCTTACCAGAAGATATTGACTTATTCATTTTAGCGGGTCAGTCAAATGCAATGGGTGCTACAGGAGATGCAGCTCTGTATCCTACTGACTCAATTGATAATTCTATTAGACTAAATTACGTTTTATATCAAAATTCAAGTTCTGACGGACAGTGGATAAATATGCAGCCTCAGCAAGGTGTATTTCCTGCGGGTTATTTTGGGCCAGAAGTCACCTTTAGTAGAAAATTGAAGGAGAATGGTTATAATCCAGCCATCTTTAAATTTACATTAGGCGGAACAAGCCTCTATGGTAATTGGCTGGCTCCTGGTCAAGGAGGTATGTATGATGCCATGGTAGTGGAATATAAGAAAGTCGTTCAGAAGCTAAGAGACCAAGGGCATACTGTGACGGTTCGTGGATTTGTATGGATACAAGGAGAAAGCGATGCCACAGCACCACAACATACACTTTATCAAGCAAGGTTAACGAATTTGATTAATGATTTTCGTGTTAATGTTGTTAAAAATCCGTGTTTGCCTGTTGTTTTGGGTGTTGATGAGCAATTTCCATCAAGTGTTATGGGTACAATCGTTCAAGCTCATAAGGATATTGATGCAAGTGACAATAGAATCATTTTTACAAGTATGCTGGGACTTCAAAAAGCTGATTACACACATTTGGCACCTAGTGGATTGATATTGCATGGGCAGAGAATCTTTGATGGTTATAAAACTATAGTGCCTAATGTTAATTCTTCTCTTAATTGTCTAACACCCATAACACCTGGAAAATACTATATTGGAGTAAAACACTCAGGAAAATATATGTCCGTTGAGGGTGGTTCTTCAACCGATGGTGCAATGATAGAACAATGGGATAGGTTGAATCAAGATAATTTAAAATTTGATTTAAGCATAGACTTGGATGGGTGTTATCAAATCAAGCCTATTTATAATGATAAAGTCGTAACCATTAATGGTACTTCAAATAGTAATGGTTCATCTGTAAGTATCAATACCAATCTCAATGCACTCAATCAGAAATTCAGAATTGACACCGTTGGTAATGGTTATTTCAGGATAACACCAAAATATGCTTTTTCTAAAGCACTTGCGGTAACTGGTAATAGTATAGACAATGGTGCTGATGTTGTATTATGGGACTACATTGCTGCTAATGATAACTTCAAATGGATGTTTACAAGTACCACAAATACGCTTGCTCTACGAACAAGTACAGATCAAGCCTACACTGAAAATTTGAATCCCATTCAAATTTACCCTAATCCTAGTGAGGGTAGCTTTACCATTATCAAGAATATTAAAGGAGTATTAAATCTTAGATTTTTTGATATTATAGGTAATTTGATGTTTGAATCTGAATTAAAAGATGACAAAACAGACATCGATTTGAATAAGCAAAAATTCCAAGCAGGGATGTATTTCTTAAAAGCTTTAGATGGCTTAAATGTAGTCGATACAAAAAAAATCATCATAAAATAAAACAGATATATCCCGATAATAGCTATTCGGTTATTATCGGGATATATCTATTTTATATGTAGATAAAATAGATTTAGTATTAAATTAATAGCAAGTGGATTTAGGAAATATAATAGAACGTTCGTACAATTTGCAGGTACATTTGTATTTAAAATTCTTAAAATCAGACATTTAAACAACTTTTATTATACTTCATCAACATACAACACATGAAAAAACACCTTCTTATACTTGCTTGGCTGTTAGCGTCTTCCGCTAGTTTCGGACAACTGAAATTAGCTCAATTATTTTCAGACCACGTGGTATTACAACGACAGAAACCCATTACAGTTTGGGGTTGGGCTGTTGCCAACGAGAAAGTAACGGTGACTTTTGCAGGTCAAAAACAAATTACACAAGCGGATAGTAAAGGGAAATGGATTTTGAAATTTTCACCGATTGAAGCAGGTGGGCCTTATCAATTAATCGCCAGCACCAAAACGAGTTCTATTACTGTTTCGGATGTATTGGTCGGAGAAGTGTGGCTTTGTTCTGGGCAATCGAACATGGAATTGACGGTGAGTAATGCCAATAATTTTCCAGAAGAAAGACGCAATGCCAATTTTCCTCAAATTCGTCACTTTTTTGTAGCCCATGATGTAGAAATACAGCCCCAAGAAACGCTAAAATCGGGAGAGTGGAAAGTATGTTCGCCTACAACAGTGGGAGATTTTACGGCAGTGGGTTATTTCTTCGCTCGTGATTTATACAAAAAATTGAATGTCCCTATTGGTTTGGTACACTCATCTTGGGGTGGTTCACAAATTGAAGGATGGATTAGTAAAGAAGGTATGGAGTCTTCGGAGGATTTTAAAGCTTATGCTACTCAGCGTCCTAAAGATTGGACTGAAGCCGACCAACGTTTAGAAGCATCTTTGAAAGAACTATTTTTTGGAAATCCAACAAAGCTCATTACTAAAGAGGATGAAAAGAAATACATACTTCCCAATGAAGATTTGAGTAATTGGAAAACATCAAGCTATGTGTTGACTCAATGGGATTGGCAAGGCATCTGGGCATGGCGTGGTACAGGCTATACAGCCAAAGATATTACTATCCCTGCCGAAATGGTGAATCAAATTACTGTCTTGGGTTTAGCAGAATGTTATTCTTACAACGAAATTTATATTAATGGAAAAATGGTTTCGTCCGGGATACAGAAAGGAGCAAGAAAAGTCATTTTGCCTGAAAATACATGGAAAGCAGGAAACAATCGTTTAGTCGTGAAAATGAATAAAGTGATTGAACCAGCTTGGTTTGGCACAGGTATTTATGGCTCAGCCGACGATTTATTTGTGAGTTCTCCCGATGAAAAAATACAGATTTCTCCCTTCGGATGGAAATTAATGCCTGCTTTTGCCGAAGAACATAGTTACGCTCATTTGAGTAATAATGTAGGCTCTGCCATTTATAATGCAATGATTGCACCACTGATTCCCTTCGGAATACGTGGAGTCTTATGGTATCAAGGAGAATCTAATGTAGGACGTGCCTATCAATACCGCCAAGCATTTCCATTATTGATTGAAGATTGGCGTAAAAAATGGGGTGAGCAGTTCGATTTCCATTTTGTTCAATTAGCTAATTTTGGTACAAATCAGTCGAGTAATGAAGGGAGCTATTGGGCAGAATTACGGGAAGCTCAAACTATGACATTGGCTTTACCCAAAACAGGAATGGCAGTCATTACAGATATAGGAAACCCTAATAATATTCACCCAACCAATAAACAAGACGTAGGAAAGCGTTTAGCAGCGAGTGCCTACAAAGTTACGTATGGAGAAGGCAATACTATTACTTCCCCATTGTATAAAGCTGCTGAATTTAAGGAAAATAGCGTTATCATTTCCTTTATAAATACGGGTTCTGGTTTAATGATAAAGGATAAATTTGGATATGTAAAAGGTTTTGAAATAGCAGGCGAAGATAGAAAATTTGTTTATGCAAAAGCCGAAGTTAAGGGAGATAATATTATTGTTTATGCACCTCTGGGTATTAAACCTGTGGCAGTGCGTTATGCTTGGTCGGATTCCCCAGATGATGCGAACGTTTTTAATAAAGAAGGGTTTCCATTGTCGCCTTTTCGTACTGATACTTGGCATAGTGTCACTGAAGGTGTAAAGTTTAAGTAAGCTAGGACTGACGCAAAAAGTGGATGAAGAACAAAAACCGCTAAAATCTGCTAACGTTTTCAGAAAGACTTCCTCCTTCGATTTACTATTGACTTTTTTTGTTTTACATTTGACGAATTATCAATCATACATGATTCTGCCAAATATAAAACTTCACTCGAATGGCGTTCAATGAAAATACACGTGTTAAAATACCTGCCATACTACATCTTTGCAGACTTGGTTTTAGATACTTGTCGCTGAAAAATTTAGTAAGTGATGAAAATACCAATATTCTTACGGAGGTATTCGCCGAAAGTATTCAGAAAATTAACCCTGATTTAGAAGCTTCTCATATCAAAAGGTTGTATGAAGATTTGTCTTTAATCCTTGAAAATGAGGATTTAGGTAAAGCTTTTTATGAGGCAATTACCGCCACTTCTGGCATTAGATTGATTGACTTCAAACACTTCTCTAATAATACTTTTCATGTCGTTACTGAATATACTTTCAAAAATGGAGAGGATGAGTTTCGACCAGATATTACCTTGTTTATCAATGGTATGCCTTTGGCAATTATTGAGGTAAAAAAGCCTGATAATGAACGTGGTATTATGGCTGAAACGGAGCGAATGAAAACGAAACGGAATCAGAATGGTAAGTTCCGAAAGTTCATCAACCAGTTTCAAATATTAGTTTTCTCCAATAATATGGAGTACGACGCTGAGTCGATAGTACCAATTCAGGGGGCATTTTATGCAACAAGTTCGTACAGTGAAGTACGAGTGAATACTTTTAAAGAAGAGCATTTACTCAACCTTGATTCCTTACTCCTACCCGAAAATGATGATTTAGAAAATACTGTATTAAAAGACAATAACTTGTCTGTCATTAAACATGCTAAGGAGTTTATTAGTAACAAAGAACCCAACACTCCTACTAATAGCATCCTTACTTCGTTGTTTTCGCCTGAAAGATTCGAGTTTATCCTACGATTTGGGATTGCCTATATCAAAGGAGAAAGAGGCATCGAGAAACACATTATGCGTTATCCTCAATTGTTTGCTACCCAAGCAATTGAAACTATCATCAACAGAGGCGAGAAAAAAGGTATCATTTGGCATACACAAGGCAGCGGAAAAACAGCCTTAGCCTTCTTCAATACGCACTACTTAACTGACTATTTCCAACGTAAAAATATCGTTCCGAAATTCTATTTTATCGTTGATAGAATTGATTTACTGGAACAAGCCAAGCGTGAGTTTTCATGCCGTGGTTTGATTGTCCATACCGTTAATTCAAAAGAAGAATTGCTCAAAGACTTTCAAGCCAAAAGAGCCATTCATAACTCAACAGGTCAGCGAGAAATCACAGTTGTAAATATCCAGAAGTTTAAAGAAGAAACGCACATTCTTAAAACGAATGATTATGACATCAATACGCAAAGAGTCTATTTCTTAGACGAAGTACACCGCAGTTATAATCCTACTGGTAGCTTTTTGGCTAACCTTTTCAACGCTGACAAAAACGCTATTATTATTGGGCTAACAGGTACGCCTTTGATTGCGACTGACCGGCGTTCAAAAGATACTTTTGGGAATTATATTCACAAGTACTATTACAATCAGTCTATTGCAGATGGCTATACACTCAAGCTAATTCGGGAAGGTATTGAAACCAGCTATAAAATGCAATTGGCTCAAGTACTCAAAGAATTGGATATTATGAAAGGCGGACTTGAAAAAAGGCAAATTTATGCCCACGAGCGTTTTGTTGAGCCTATGCTGGAATACATCGTTAAGGATTTTAACGATAGCCAAGTAAAGTTTGGAAAGAAAAACATCGGTGCAATGGTGGTTTGTGATAGTTCTGAACAGGCTGAAAAACTCTATGAAATCTTTCAAAAAAAATATGTAATTCCTCAAACCGTTTTTGAGGCCCAATTTCCGAACCAATCCAATTTAGCTGCTGAAAATTCTCTTTTTTATCCGTCGCCTAAAGCCTTATCTGCGGCTTTGATTTTACATGATGCTGGCACTAAAGATGAAAGAAAAAAGCAAGTAGAAGATTTTAAAGAAGGAAAGATTGATTTTCTGTTTGTTTTCAATATGCTCCTGACTGGTTTTGATGCTCCACGCTTGAAAAAATTGTACATGGGGCGTATCATCAAAGACCATAATCTTTTACAAACGCTTACTCGTGTGAATCGTCCTTATAAAGACTTTCGTTTCGGGTTTGTGGTGGATTTTGCTGATATTCAAAAAGAATTTGATGCAACCAACAAAGCCTATTTTGATGAACTTCAACAAGAATTGGGCGACGAAATGGATTCGTACAACCATCTCTTTAAGTCTAAAGAAGAGATTGAGGCTGAAATCAAGGAAATCAAAGAACTACTTTTTCATTTTGACTTGAAAAATCGTGAGCTTTTTTCACGACAAATTCAGCAAATCCAAGACAAAAAAGAGGTACTCGAAATCAGAAAAGCTTTGGCAAACCTGAAAAACATCTACAACCTCATCCGTTTGTACGGTCATTTTGACTTATTAGAAAAAACAAATTTTCATCTTTTCAACGACCTTTACAAAGTAACCGAAGCTCATGTAGCTACGCTCAACCAAAAAGAAGCCTTAGAAAACGGCAGCGAAAACACTAATCTACTGAATGTTGCCCTCGAAAACATCCTGTTTATGTTTCGGAAAGTTTCCGAAAATGAATTGGTATTAGCCGACCAGCTAAAAGACTCGCTCAGAAAAACCCGTGAAGAGTTAGCACAGAACTTTGACCCTAAAGACCCAGAGTTCGTATCTTTGTACGATGAATTGAAAAGACTGTTCAAGGAAAAGAAATTTGACGAAGTAACGCAAGATGAAATGAAAGCCAATATTGGTGCTTTAAGAATCATCTACAACAAGGCGATTGAACTCAACAGAAAGAATAATTTATTAAAAGCCAAATATCAAAATGATGATAAGTACGTCCGTGTACACAAAAGAATCATAGAACGTGGTGGTATCTCAAAAAGAGAATCTGAAATCCACGAAACATTGATGAACGTAAAGCAAGAAGCCGATGACAAAGTATTACTCAATACTAAAATGCTCAATAATGAGAATTACTTTGAACAAATGGTATTAAAAACAGTCATTCAAGGCTTTAAAAAAACCAGTATTAAATTAGACCCCGACTCAGCACGATTTGTCAATAAAGCGGTCGTGAAAGAGTATCTCAACGAATTTTCAGGAAAAACCCAATGGTAGTACAAGATTTTACAGCAAAAACAAAAGAATTAATTGATGGACTAAAAAGCGTTTGTACGTCTTATGGACTTGGAAATGATGGCAATGAGTTCAAAATCATTACGCAAGTATTCCTTTACAAATTTATGAATGATAAGTTTGGCTATGATGTCAAACAAATTGATGAAACACTAAAAAATGCCGAAAGCTGGGAACAAGCCATTGCTTTGTATTCGGAAGATGAGTACGAAATGCTTTTGATGACACTCAACCCCGATAGTGCCAAACTCAAAAGAGACCATTTTTTATCGAACCTATTCGACCGCCAAAATCAAGAAGAATTTGCTAAGTTTTTTGATGATACCCTCCGTGATATTGCTATTTTTAATAACGATATTTTCTCAGTAAAAACGGGTACGGGTGCTAAAATCACGCTTTTTGACGAACTAAGTAATTATATCAGTGATAGTTCGCAAAGAGATAATTTTTGCCGTGCCATCGTCAATCAGTTGGTGGGCTTCAATTTTGAACGCATTTTCGACCAAAAGTTTGACTTCTTTTCTACCATCTTTGAATACCTCATCAAAGACTATAACAAAGATGGTGGCGGTAAATATGCAGAGTACTATACCCCCCACGCAGTAGCCAAAATTATGGCTGATATTTTGGTGGATGCTCCTGTCAAAAACGTAACTTGTTACGACCCTTCGGCTGGTTCTGGAACGCTTTTGATGAACCTGGCTCATGCCATTGGTGAAGACCGCTGCACGATTTACTCGCAAGATATTTCTCAGAAATCATCGGGAATGCTTCGCCTTAACTTGATTTTGAATAACCTTGTACACTCTATTCAAAATATTATTCAAGGCAATACCATCAAAGAACCGTATCATAAAGAGGGTGAAAAATTGATGAAGTTCGATTACATTGTATCGAATCCACCCTTTAAATTAGACTTTAGCGATTATCACGCCGAACTGGATACGAAAGCCAATCACGAGCGATTTTTTGCAGGGATTCCGAATATTCCGAATAAAGACAAAGATAAAATGTCTATCTATTTGCTTTTTATTCAGCATATTATGTACTCGCTTACTGCCAAGGGAAGAGCGGCGATTGTAGTGCCTACGGGCTTTATTACGGCTCAGAGTGGCATTGAACGTAAAATCAGAGAGAAATTGGTCAACAATAAAATGTTGCGTGGCGTAGTATCTATGCCAAGTAATATTTTTGCTACAACGGGTACAAACGTCTCGATTTTGTTTTTGGATGCTGCCAATACCAAAGGCGATATTGTGCTGATGGATGCCTCAAAATTGGGAACAACCGTAAAAGATGGCAAAAACCAGAAAACGCTGCTCTCGCCCGAAGAAGAACAAAAAATCATTGATACTTTCAACCGCCACGAAGCCGTTGAAGATTTTTCGGTGGTATTGAGCTACGAGCAAATTGCCGAAAAGAATTACTCCTTTAGTGCCGGGCAATACTTTGAGGTAAAAATTGAATATACCGACATCACCGCCGACGAATTTAAGGCAAAAATGGAGGGCTTTAAGAGTAATTTAAGCAGCCTTTTTGCTGAATCAAGAAACTTAGAAACAGAGATTGAAAAACAATTGGAGCGTTTAAAATTCGACTGAAATAATACTTTTTCTGAATCAACACGATACAAAAATGTTGTAATATGGATGATTTAACCAATAGCGAAGCCTTGTATGCTAGGGTTGCTAACCTTATTGAACAGGCTCGAAAACAGGTAGCCACTACCGTTAATTTGGCAATGGTTTATACTTATTTTGAAATAGGTAGAATGATTGTTGAAGACGAACAACAAGGAAACGCACGTGCCAAATACGGAAAAGCTATCTTGAAAGACCTTTCAAAACGACTTACAGGAAAATTTGGCAAAGGTTTTTCCGTAGAAAGCCTTGATAGAATGCGTTTTTTTTATAAAAAGTATTCCTCCCCAATTTCGTCAACACCTCTGACGAAATTCACATTATCATGGTCGCATTATTTAATCTTGATGCGGATAGAAAATTTTGAGCAACGTAATTTCTACGAAATAGAAGCCACCAACAATAATTGGGGGTTGAAAGAACTACAACGCCAATATCATTCAAGCCTTTATGAACGCTTGGCTTTGAGCCGTGATAAAGAAGGACTAAAACAACTCAGCCAGAAAGGACAAATAATAGAAACAGCTCAAGATGTCATAAAAGACCCGTTGGTTTTGGAGTTTTTGGGACTGAAAGAAGCGCATCAATATTCTGAAAATGACTTAGAAACTCGAATCATAGACAAGCTCCAGCAGTTTATGCTTGAACTAGGCAAGGGTTTTGCCTTTATAGGCAGACAAGTAAGGTTTACTTTCGATGAAAGCCATTTTAAGGTAGATTTAGTGTTTTATAACCGCCTTTTGCAATGCTTTGTATTGATTGACTTGAAAATAGGAAAGCTCACCCATCAAGATTTAGGACAAATGCAAATGTACGTTAATTACTATGACCGCTACGAAAAACAAGCTTACGAAAAGCCAACGATTGGGATATTGCTTTGCCAAGAGAAAAACGATGCCTTAGTAGAATTAACCCTACCACCCGATGCCAATATTTACGCCTCTGCCTATCAATTGTATCTGCCAGAAAAGGCTTTGTTACAACAAAAATTAAATGAATGGACAGAACAAAACAATTAGGTAGTACAAAGATACAAAAAACTAAAATTATCAACAAAAGGCAAAAAGCCTGAAAACAACAAGACAAAAGCAATTGGAGGGAATGAGATATGAGTAAGTTAAAGAAATATAAGTTTAGTGAATTATACGCCATGAGTTCGGGGATTTCATCAAAGCCAGAACAAGCTGGACATGGAAGCCCTTTCGCTTCATTTAAAACGATTTTCAATAATTACTTTTTGCCTGATGAACTTCCTGATTTAATGGATACTTCCGAAAAACAACAGGAAACATATTCAATAAAAAAAGGAGATATTTTTCTTACAAGAACAAGTGAGACAATTGATGAATTAGGCATCGGATGTGTAGCTCTAAAAGACTATCTTCAAGCAACTTATAGCGGTTTTGTAAAAAGATTACGTCCTTTACAAGACAATATTACTTATGACAAGTACATGGGTTTTTATCTAAGAAGTAAGTTTTTTAGAAAGACCATGACAAACAACGCTGTACTTACTTTACGTGCAAGTTTAAATGAAGAAATATTTTCTTACCTAGACTTACTGTTACCAGATTTCGATTCTCAAAAGCGTATTGGAGACTTTCTACTTTTGTTGAATCAAAAAATAGAACTCAACAACCGCATCAATGCCGAATTGGAAGCCATGGCAAAAACGCTGTATGATTATTGGTTTGTACAGTTTGATTTTCCCAATGCCGAGGGCAAACCCTACAAAAGTAGCGGCGGTGCAATGGTTTGGAGTGAGGAATTGAAAAGGGAGATACCAGAGGGGTGGAGCGTAGGAACGCTTAATGATTTAGGAAATATCATTGGAGGAAGTACACCATCCAAAGCCATCGAATCATATTTTTGCTTAAATGGAACTCCTTGGATTACACCTAAAGACTTATCTAATAATACAGGAAATAAATTTATTACAAAAGGAGAATTAGACGTTACAGAAGAAGGCATAAAATCAGCATCTCTTAATATTATGCCCAAAGGAACTATTCTATTAAGTTCGAGAGCTCCGATTGGATATATGGCTATTGCGAGAGAAAATGTTACAACAAATCAAGGCTTTAAATCTTTTGTTCCCAAAGATGGTTATTCAACACCGTTTGTTTATTATACAGTCAAAGATTTGATTCCTTCCATTGAAGCCAAAGCTTCAGGCTCAACATTCAAAGAAGTTTCAGCTTCAGTTTTGAAATTTATTGCAACATTTTTGCCCTTACAATCTATACTTGACGATTTTACAGAAATAATTTCTCCGATTTTTGAAAAACAAAATAAAATTGAACAAGAAAACCAACAGCTCGCACACTTACGAGATTGGTTATTACCGATGTTGATGAATGGGCAAGTGGTGGTGGAGTAGTGGTGATACGCTATTTTAAACGTCCGTTTTATGGTACTCACGCAATAGTACAAGTATTATAAACTAATTCGTCCATAATTAGTTTATAATACTTGTACCAATTATCAAAATTCCTATTCATACGCATAGTTGTGTTTCGGTTATTTTTTACTTGTCTAAAGCATGGTAATAGTTCGGAATACCAGTGATTCTAGCATTAATGCTGATGCGTTTTTGAATCATCCCACACACCCTTTTACAAATCAATCATAAGTACTTGTTTTACAATTGTTTACACTCGTAAACACTTCTGTAAACGTACCTGTAAACGGCGTTTACGATGAAAAGTAGAGCATGAATAGCTTATATATTTCATTGAGTTAATTCGTGCGATGGATAGCCATTAGGTATTTTTTTTTCGAGCAGAACCAGCAAAAATTTTAGATGAATGTTACACAAAGCACTCATCTAAAATAAAGCTCATTACGTTCGTTGAGCGTACAAATAGCATTACATTGTGCTGTTTATTAGAACCAACAATCGCTCATAATTTGGAGCAAAAGAAAAATAGTAAGGTAGTACTCCAAACATTTATAGCTTGGTTTGCTACAGCGATAAAGGCAGCCACGGTACACATTTCTGAGCCTGATAGCTCAGGCTTACGGACAGATGATTTTTCAATTTTAAGCAATGTCTTTTTTGATAGGCTTGATACATTTTTGGTAAATCGTCAATGTCCGTTTTTTCTCCATAAACTTGATAGCTATAAAGAGTTGTATTGTTTCTAATTTATAGTTTACGTTAAATGAATAGAAGTGGCATTTAAACTTATGTTTTGCCAGTAATTACTCCCATGATATTTTTGATTTAAGAGCTTTTTTTTGATGCTGATTATAAATCATAGGTAAACGCCATTATAAATCAATACAAGGCAAAAGAAAGCCATTCTACACATTGTTAATCCTGTTGATAGCGTGTGTGAAAGAAAGAATTACATAATTTGGTTTAAAATAGCGTTAAAATTAGACTAAATCTGTACCAGAAGGCCGTGAACTAAAGATTTAGTTCACGGCCTTCTTTTTTTTTTTTGTTTTTGATTTTTTTGTTTTTTGTCCTGATTTTTTTTCTTAAAAAACCGACAAACAAATATTTGTGATTTTTTATTTTTATTTGTTATTATTTGTAGGGTCTGTAACTAATTGATTTTCAAAAACTTACAACGTTAAAAGTTGTAAAAAAGTCGGTAAAAAGTTGTAAAAAAGTCGGTAAAAAGTTGTAAAAAAGTCGGTAAAAAGTTGTAAAAAAGTCGGTGAAATGGGGTTTAAAAGTTGTAAAAAAGTCGGTAAAAAGTTGTTTTCATTAGTTATATTTGCTTTTTTTCATACAACTTTATATTTTTGTATAAAATCTTAAAATAATGACATATATAGATGAACATAACGAAGTAACTCTTTGGCAAAGTAACTTCATTACATCAGCCAAATATGAGATGTCTGCTTTGGAGAAAAACATTATTTATATGGTAATGGCACAAATCCGAAAAGAAGATACCGCCGATAAAGTATATCTTGTATCAGCCAGAGAATTGATGCTATTGACGGGTAATGAAGTGAAGTATGCCGACTTTCAGAAAGCCACAGCCAAGCTCATGACACGCTTATTGCAAGGCACACTTGCCAACGGTAATTTTTTACAAACGACTTTTGTTTCCAGTGCTGAATATATCAAAGGGCAGGGGCTCATTGAAATTACTATTTCGCCTAAAATACGTCCTTTTTATATTGATTTAAAACGAGAATTTACCACGTTCCAACTAAACATTGCTCTTAATTTGCATACGGTTTATGCAAAACGTTTGTATGAAATTTTTTCTATGTACAAAAACATGAAGGACAAGACATTTACCATAAATCTCTCGGATTTAAAACAGCGTCTTTTGCTCATAGATGAAAAAACAGGGAGGGACAAATATGAAAAATTCACCCATTTCAAAAAAGCCGTATTAGACCCCGCCGAACGAGAAATAAACACGAAGTCAGATATTTATTTTAGCTATGTAGCCATTGAAGGAGATAAAGCAGGACGTGGCAGAAAACCCGTTGAGCAAATAGAATTTACCGTAACCTATAAAGAGCCAATCACACATCATTCGTTTGATGACTCTAACCTACCTTTATTTACCCGATTAACAACACAATTTCATTTACGTAAAGACCAAGCAATCAAAATATTAGGAATTTTCCAACCAGCAGAAATCAACAAAATGCTTTATGATATTCACCTGAAAGTAATCAATAAAGAACTGACAAATATTGGTGCTTATACTGCAAAAGCATTCGGAATTTAATTTTAAAAGTTGTAAAAAAGTCGGTAAGAAAAATCCAATATCTACATGAAATAATCCAATAATTATTTAGATTACCGAATCTTAAAGAGCAGTACACTATGACATAGCAGCCAAGGTTTGTTGGGCCAACGCTATCATCTGTTCTAAATCGGCTCTGCTATTTGTCTTTACGAATTTCTTACTAATGGTCATTAGCTCAACTGCTTTTTCTTGGATAGCAGACGTAATTTTAGTGGTGTTGGCGGTTTCATTTGTGTTGGTACCAACAAGGCTTACTAATTGCTGCATACCCGAAATTGGCTTTTCTAAATCTTGCATTTTAGCCAATTTCTGAATCAATCCTTTGTCAATTTTCTCCTTACCGCTTAAAATATTGTTCCGAAATTCAAGGTCTAATTTTTCAAGACCTTTAGCAAACTCGGCATCTCTTTTAATGGTTTTAGGGCTTACGTTGTACTCTTTTGAAAGTCGTTCGGCAGTTGAAACTCCCGAAGGGTCAAAATGACCCTTCGATGAAAAGGTAGTTTCAGTAGGCTCTTGTTGGCCATTTTCACTCGAAGGGTCAAAATGACCCTTCGATGAAAAGGTAGTTTCAGTAGGCTCTTGTTGACCATTTTCACTCGAAGGGTCAAAATGACCCTTCGATGAAAAGGTAGTTTCGGTAGGCGCTTGTTGGCCATTTTTCATCGAAGGGTCAAAATGACCCTTCGATGAAAAGGTAGTTTCGGTAGGCGCTTGTTGGCCCTTTTCACTCGAAGGGTCAAAATGACCCTTCGATGAAAGATGCTTTAAATTTTCTGCTTTATCCGATTTTTCGTTATTGTAGCGTAAGCCACGAAAATAAGAAATCTGCGATAAAGAAAGATTCCTACGACCCAATTGAAGATTAATCATATAATCTTTCGCTTCTTTTATGGAAGGAAAAGAGAGCATATATACCTCAAAGTTCAAGTTGTGTCTTTTACAAATGGCGTGGCGGTTATGTCCGTCGATAAGAACATAAACAATATCGTCGGAGTCTTGAGATGCTAAACCTATCTGCTGTTTGGCTGCTTGCCAAAGTTGAATAGGCGTTTGACAACCATGCTGTAAAATATTACTTTCTAGTTGTTCTAATTCTTCTGGTGAAAGTGCAGGAATAAGATTTTTCAACTCAGGAAGAATAACGATATTTTGACGGATGGCATCCGCACTTAAAATATTACTAGACAAAGCTTGCTTTGTTTTTGAAGCAAGTATTTTTTTTATGTCTGTTTTCATCTACTTAACAATTTGAAGATACGCAATGTATTCGTCACAAAAATCCCAATAACATTTGGCGGCATCTGAATTTCCTGAGAATTTAGAGATTGAACTTTGAGCTATTTGGGATTTTTGAAAGTCAATCAAATGCCTTATTTCAGCATTAAATATTTTAATATTTTTCACTTCTTCTTTTACATACGCCTTGATGCCATCGTGAACGCTATTCTTTTTGACCATCGTAAACACAACTCCATCAATTTGTAAAGAGGCGTTCAAGTCATGACGAACTTCCATAATTTTACCCCAAATAGAATTTAGCCCTTTTACAGCCGACATTTCAGGTAATAATGGAATAATACAACTTGTTGAAGCAGCCATAGCAGAAAGCGTTAGCTTGTTGAGAGAAGGAGGGCAATCAATAATGATGTAGTCGTATTGATTTAAAAGATGGCTAATTCGATTTTTCAAACGAAATTCGCCTCCTGTCAATTCGTGAAATCTCATTTCTACATTCGCCAGGTCTATATCAGAAGGCGATAAATCAAGATTGGGAATAATGTTTAGTACAGGAAAAGGTACATTATTAATTAACGAATCTGCTACCTGCACCTCTGGCGAATCAACACCTAATATTTGGCTTAGATTTCCTTGTGGGTCTAGGTCTATCAATAAAATTTTAAATCCTTTATTGGCCAAGGCTTCGCCTAAAGAAGCTGTTGTAGTGGTTTTGCCCACTCCTCCTTTGTGATTTACGACGGATATGACTCTTGCATGTTGGTAGAGCAATGCCGAGTAACCATATTTTGAAAGAATGGGCAGTAATAAATCGAGATGCTTCTCAGGAATCGCCCTATTTTCATTTAATGCTCTTGTGATTGTCTGACGAGGAATACCCGCTTCTTTTTCTAAAGAACTTACAGATAATGCTGGATTATGTCTAATAAATTTTAAAGCAAGCTCGTTCGTTATCATCTTTTTCTTATTTTGTTAAATAATACCCAAAAATAAAGAAAAAAGGTTAAAAAGTACCATTTTCAACCTTTTTTCTTCTGAGTATCGTTTAATTGTAATATTACTTTGGTTATGATAATGATGCACGTTATAGACTTTAGGACAATTTCTTATAGTTTTACAAAATGCTGAATATCAATTATATAATATTTTTTTGTTTATAGAATATAAAATAAATACAATTTTAGCTATTTTGTAATGTACTGATTTTTCAACCATTTATACATAATTTTATTTAGTTATTGAACCTCGCCCGAAACTCCAACGGACTCATCTCTACTTTAGTCTTAAACAATTTACTAAACGATTGTGAATGCTCAAAACCTAATTGAAAAGCGATTTCACTCACAGAAAGACTGGTAGTAACAAGCTTTTCTTTGGCTTTTTCAATGAGTTTTTCGTGGATATGTTGTTGAGTACTTTGTCCGGTGAAGCTTCTTAACAAATCACTTAGATAATGTGCAGAAACATTGAGTTCTTGCGAAATATAATGAACACTTGGAAGCCCCAACTCGGTAATTTTATCGGCGAAATACTCATTAAGTAAGGTATCAAACTTCACGAGTAAATCGTTACTGGCATTCTTTCGAGTCAAAAACTGACGATTGTAAAAGCGATTGGTGTAATTCAGAAACAGGTCAAGGTATGAAACCATCACATCTTGGCTAAATTGGTCTATTGAATTTTGGGATTCTAACTCAATATTTTGCAAAATCATTTCAAGCATTTTTTCTTCTTTGTTAGAAAGGTGTAAAGCTTCGTTTACTTCATAAGAGAAAAAACCGTACTCTTTGATGAGCCTTCCCAATGGATAGGGACGTATAAAATCGGGATGAAAAACTAACCACCAGCCAGACACTTCATAATTATCTTGCCCCTTCGTCGATAAAAGTTGCCCAGGCGACATGGTCGCTAAAACACCTTCATCAAAATCGTAATAATGTTGCCCGTACTTCAACTTTCCTTTCACATTTTTCTTTAAAGACACACTGTAAAAGTTTAAAATCAAATGATGTGTTGTACTACTTTCTGTATTCGGTACTGTATCTAAATTGATAAGACTAATCAGCGGATGATGTGGCTTGGGTAGTCCAATAAGTTTATGTAATTCAGAAACAGAGTTGATAATTGTTGGCTTTACATTATTTTTCATGGTAAAATCGAAAATGATTAGAAGTGTCGTTACAAGATGCAACGACACTTCTTAAAGATGTCAAATTAATGATTGGCGACTTTTTGAGTAAATAGCCAAGCCCAAGCAATCAACAGAAACTGAAAAGGCAGTCGGATGATACTTGCCACAAAGCCTTCATTTTTAGTTTGATAAAAATCAATAGACTGCGGAATATGGATGGCAAAAAAATAAACAACCAGCATAGCTATGATAAGTTTTGCTGATAAGACTCTTGTTTTCAAAGGCAAAAGCAAAAGCCCCAGCACGATTTCTACGATACCACTCAAATAAATCAAAAAGATATGGGCAGGCATCCATGTAGGCATCATGGCCAGATATTGCATGGGATACAACAAGTGCATTGCTCCCATTGCTACATAAAACAATACCAAAAGGTACAGCAATACAACTTTAATCGTCTTCATCATCTTTATTATCTTTTTTATTGAGCCTTCTCTGCTACTGGTTGCCATGCTTTCCAATCAGCCAAACGTTTAGTATAAACAGGCTCTATCACGTGCAAAGGCACTGCACCCAAAAACAAACGCAAAGGCGGGTTTTCAGCATCAGCAAGTGTTAAAATTGCACTGGCTGTATTTTCAGGATTCCCCTGTGGAACACTGCTAAATGCCTGATATAAAGCTGTTTTTACACCGTTGTATGCTTCGATAGCCTTACTTTGTTTGGCAGATGCCGTTCCCCATTCGGTAGCATAACCAGCAGGTTCAATCAAGGTAACTTTAATGCCAAAGCCAGCAACCTCCTGAGCAAGTGAATCACAAAGCCCTTCAACAGCCCATTTTGAAGCATGATAAATCCCCAATGTTGGGAAAGTTGTTACGCCACCAATACTTGATACTTGCATGATATGCCCGTTTTGCTGCTCTCTCATAATAGGCAATACAGCTTGAATAATCCATAAAGAACCAAAGACATTGGTTTCAAATTGAGCCCTTGCCTCAGTTTCAGAAATCTCTTCGATACAACCAAAATGCCCAAAACCTGCATTGCTAATCAATACGTCTATTTTCCCGAAATGTTCCTGTGCTTGTTGAACTGCCGCAAAGCAAGCCTCACGATTATCGACATCTAAAGCAATTGGCAAAACAGCATTGCCGTATTTCGTTACCAAATCAGCTAAAGAATCAATGTTTCTAGCGGTTGCTACCACTTTGTCGCCACGTTGAAGGGCGGCTTCCGCCCAAATTTTACCAAAGCCTTTCGATGTTCCCGTAATTAGCCAAACTTTATTTTCCATTGTTTTATTGATTTAATTTGATAACACAAAGGTCTGTTAAACCGAATACCAGAAAGTAGTCAAATTGTAGGATATTGTAGCCAAAACGGAGGAGAGTACAACTAACTCATCCACATCGGATTTTGTGCTACTATGTTTTGATGAATTGGACAATTTTCTGTATATGCTCCTTGGGTGTAGGACAAGTTTTGAAAATTAGGTAAAAAAGATAGCACTTGTATTCATGGAAAACGAATAAGTTGCATTTAAAGTCTTTTTTACCAAACATTTAGCATGAGAAGATAATCGAAATAAAACAGATGAATATAAACAAAGTTTCAGTTGATTTACTCATTTCATGAGCAAAGAACTTTTTGAAATGTACATCGAACTTACAGCCCCCTTTAGAACTGGAAAAAAGTCCAAAAAAGTTTAGGAGAAGTAAGTGTGTTGCTATATTGACTACCTTTTGATGAAGTATATTTTCTCTGATAGATTTGATTGAAAATATAGAAAATAAGATAATTGTTCAACAATCAAGAACGAAAACATGACTATTGGAGTAATGCTATGACTCATTTTTATCCATTTTGAAATTTTTCGGAGAAACACCCATATAGTTTTTAAAAACCCTCGAAAAATGATATTGGTCATCGTAGCCCAATTTTAGGGCTATTACCTTCACGCTATATTTTCTTTCCATGAGCATCATACAAGCTTTTTGAATCTTCAAAGAAGTAAAGAGCTGCATGGGAGAATACTTCACTTTTTTCTTAAACTCTGATAATAAATGTGATTGAGAAAGTTTTGAAATCTTAACAAAGTCGCTTAGTTGTAAATTGTATTCAAGGTTTTCTTTCATGTAATTAATACAAAGTTGGATAGGGTCATTTTGAGGCTCTGCCCAAAAACCATGTGAAGTTTGAAAGGTTGCAAGAAAAGCATACAAACAGCTATTACTGTAGATAATATTTTCGTTGTTGTTCATCAATTCAAGATGTTGCATAATGTCATCAAAAAGTAATATTCTATTGGTGTGAAGTCCTGCTTTTTGAGGTGTAAAAGTATTGTTGTAAGAAAGTTGATTATAGTAATAGTCCGCCAAATCTCCGGTAAAATGTACCCAATAAATACTCCAAGGATTCTCCATGTCTGCTCCATACGCATGTGGTGTATTAGGGGGAATAACAATAAAATCGCTTGAATTGATGACTTGAATTTTATTAGCAATACTAAACCACCCTTTACCTTTCTGACAATAAATGAGTATATATTGAGCACATCCATTGAGCCTTTCTCTTGAATGAAACTTCGCATTAGGATAATAGCCAATATCTGTAATGTATAGATTTCTACAAAACAGGTCTGTATTACAAAACTGAATCTTTTCTACAGGCAATACATAAGCCATTTGCCCAGCGAACCCGTCCTCTTTTTTTTGCTCAATAGTCATAGTTTGTATTAGTTTGCTTGTTTTTACTCTACTTAAAAAGCCGTTGAATAACAAAGAGAATACCGTTTATTCTTTGAAAATGTGCTTCTCAAAGTTTGATTAGAATATTTAAAAACTAAGATACTTATATTTTATCATACTGACATAGTAGCGTAATAATATCCATCAATTTGCTTTTTTGTGCATTGTATCTCTTCACAGATAAGCTGAAATTTGTAGTAACAATATTGCAACTATATATATAAAAAGTTATATATAGTCAATTTAGTAGTAAGCTTATACTAATTTTTATTTTATTTTAAAACAAAATAATTCAACTTAATCAATCAAAATCACTATGATACACTACTTACATTACACAAGATAATTGAGTTGTATTTGCTATTTTTCAGTAAAAAAGTCTATTAATGACTATTGTTGTTGTTGTTTTTCACAGTCGTTGAAAGAAGAACTCATAAGACATATTATGTCTGAAATATTTAATTATTTAAGCAAACTTATTAACTATCAAAATGAGAATACTAAAAACAATTATCGTTTGTATAATACCGTTACTTGTAGCATTTCCAAATTATGCCCAAGCAATATTGACTGTTTCGGGAACGGTAAAAAGTAAAGATGGCCAACCCTTGCAAGGAGCAAGCATTCAGCAAAAGAATGGAAAAGCGGCTACAACGTCTGATAAGGAAGGAAAATTTTCTTTGAAAGTTCCTACGGGTGCCAGCCTTATTTTTTCACATATAGGTTTTGAAACAGAAACCGTACCAGCAGCAAAAGAAATGCTTGTTTCGCTCGAAGAAGTCAATTCTTTTTTGAATGAGGTGGAAGTTGTGGTAAATAAAGGCTACGGACAAAGCAAACGGTTAGAAATATCCTCATCTATTGCTTCTGTTAAAGGGAAAGATATTCAAAACCAGCCAGCTTATAATTTGGGAACTTTGTTACAAGGGAGAGCAACAGGCGTACAAGTAACCAATACAAGTGGGGGATTTCCAAAAATTTTAATTAGAGGTTTTACCACACTCAACACAGCGACTGACCCCTTGATTATTATGGATGGTATCAACCTAGGACGAGCCAATTTGAATTTGGTAAATATCAATGATGTAGAATCTATTGATATTTTAAAGGATGGGGCAGCTTCAGCCATTTATGGAAGTGATGCTTCGGGTGGTGTGATTGTGATTACAACAAAAAAAGGAAGTGCGGGCACACTCAAAACAGATGTAAACATCAACTACGGGTCGGAATTTTATAATGACCCAAAAATGGCAGGAGCAGATGAATACATAGCGATTCAAAAGAGGCGTATTCCTGGTTATACAACGCCTACTTATGCTACCAACACCGATTGGTGGAATACCGTAATTAAGCCTACCAGCGTATTGAATGGTAACGTGAGTATGAGTGGGGGAAGTGATAAATTGACGGCTTACGCCAGTCTTGGCTATTACAAAACTCAGGGACCGTACTATTATGGCTCAACAGAGCGAGTATCTACTCGACTAAACCTTGAATTTAAGCCTAATAAGAAAGCAAGTGCGGGCATTAGTTTATACCCTAGGGTAGAAAACTATACGAATTCGGGTCTTGGTGACTTGATGCCTGCTATGCGAACAGAGCCTATTTTACCAATTTATGTGAATAAACCTGGCTTAAATGAATATAGCCAATATTCATCCTCTTTTATTGAACGTAATGTTAATCCCGTAGCCGCTTTGGCGATTAGTCGTCACAACTGGAATAAATACACGGGGATTATTGGAGATGTTCATGCCGAAGTTTCTCCAGTAAAGAATCTTACTTTGAGAACACAAATTGGGATTAATACGGGAAGTACTACCTCAAGATCTTACTCTCCTCCATTTAATAACAATGCTTTTGGGGCAAGACATCAGAACTATGACATTTTGGCATCAAACCCTGACCAAACTCAAGACAACTATTTGTATGCCTCAAGAGCTTATTATAACAGTAGTAGTAATTTTGATTGGCGTATCACCAATACCGCTAATTATAATTACCAAATTACCAATAAGCAGAGAGTAAATATTTTGGTTGGATATGAAGCCAGAAAAGAAAATGGAGAATATATGTCTTCGGCAAGAGCTTATATTCCTGTTGACCAACCAGGTTTATGGAATCCTGATAACGCAGGTACGCCAATTTTAGCCAATTCTCCTAACAATTTTATCGGTGCAGGTGGCTCTCGCTACAATGAATCTTGGATTTCATATTTTGGACGTTTGAATTACGAATTTGGTAACAAGTATTTTATTGAAGCAGCCCTCAGAAGAGATGGGTCTTCAAGATTCCCTGCCAACAATAAGTATGGCTTATTCCCTTCTATTTCTGGCTCTTGGATTGTTTCAGAAGAATCTTTTGTTAAAAATTTCAAACCACTATCATTCTTGAAGTTCAGAGCAGGGTATGGAAGTGTTGGTAACGCCTCGTTCAATGACCCATCTGTAGGTATTGACCTTTTAACAGATAGATTAGTTCCTTGGCAGAAAAATTATACTGTAATTGGTGGTGTTCCTTCTGCTGTATTAATGTTGAGTCGTCCGGGTAATCCGGACCTTGTTTGGGAAACTACCACCGATATAAATGCCGCAATAGAGTCGTATTGGTTTTCAAACAAGCTATATTTCAATTTTGAATTATATAATAGAAAATCAAAAGATATTTTATTTTCAGATTATGCTGGCCGTCCAGACCTTGGTATTAATGCTGGCTCATGGTATAACCTTGGTAATATGGAGGTTAGAGGTATGGAGTCTGTGATTGGCTACCGAGACAAAACCTCAAAAGGACTTACCTACGACTTCAGTGTAAATCTTTCCAGAAATAGAGTTTACCTCAACAACTTAGGTACAAATACAGCAGCATTATTAGCGGGACCGCAGGGAGGATACCGAGTTGGTGAAGACTTGGGTGGCAATGTCACTAAAATTGACCAAGGTGGCGGATTACTCGGTGATTTCTATGGCTACAAAGTTTTGGGGGTTTTCCAGAATGCTTCGGAAGTTAACAATTATAGCAAAGACGGCCAACGTATTCAACCTAATGCTGTTCCAGGAGACTTTAAATTTGAAGATCTAAACGGCGACGGAGTTATCAATGAAAATGATAAAACCGTACTTGGCAATGCTTATCCTAAAATTGAAGTTGGTTTGAACCTCAGGCTTGAATACAAGGGTTTTGATTTGGTTTTATCAGGATATGGTCGTTTTGGACATCAAGTATTTTGGGTTGCCAAAAAATGGTTAGAGATGGGTTCTCTTGGCTCCAATGTATTTGCAGGGTCAGCAGCTAAAGCTTGGAATGGCGAGGGTTCTACCAATTCGTATCCTCGTTTTATTAATGATGCAAACGATGTAAACAACAACTTGAAAAGTTCAAACTCTTGGTTCATCGAAGACGGCGACTATTTTAGGTTAAATAACGTTCAGCTTGGCTATAGTTTACCTACAAAATTGACTGCTAAAATTGGTTTGAAGACAGCTAAATTCAATCTGAATTTACAGAACATCGTAACATTTACTAAATACAAAGGTTTAAATCCAGAAATATATAATAACGATTTTGGTCTGGCTGCTCCAGGGTTTGACTTATCGCAAGCTCCCATAAGAAAATCGGTTACGTTAGGTCTTTCAATCGGTTTCTAAACGCTTAAACTATGAAACAAATGAAAAAAACAATATTAGCTTTAATTACCATATCAATGGTAACTATCTCAGGATGTAGTGACTCTTTTTTAGACAAAGAACTAATAGGGGTAAATACACAAAATGGCTCATTAGATAAGCCCGAAAATGTAAGAGCTGCTCTCAATGGTTGTTATGCCCATGTCAATGGCGGTGACTGGTATCAAGTTATTTTTCCTCGGTTTATGATGGAATCAAGCTCTGATGATGGCTGGGGAGGAAATGACTACCAAGATAGACCTGCCGAAATGGGCTTGTTGAATTTTACTGGTATTTTACCCAGCAACGGCTACGTGACAGAGTTTTACAAAACCATGCACAATGGAATTAGAAATACTAACTTCATTATCAAAGGTTTAGAAAGCGTAAGCACTATTTCGCCAGAATTGAAGGCTCAATATATAGGTGAAGCAAAGTTCCTTCGGGCGTTTTTTTATTTTGAGTTAGTAAAGAATTACGGTGGCGATATTATCTTGAATTCATTTGATGCTAACGATGCTACTCTCTTTCCGGCTCGTTCTACTAAGGCTGAGGTGTATCAGAGTATCATTGGAGATTTAAAAGATGCGGCTACCAAACTTCCAGAAAAAGATCAATATAAAGCCTCAGATACAGGTCGTGCTACAAAAGGTGCCGCTTTAGGCTTATTGGCAAAAGCGTATTTATTTAGTGAAGATTATGTGAATGCAGAAGCAACAGCACAACAACTCATGAGTACTAATAAATATCAGTTAGAAACCAGGTATAGCCGCATTTTTGAACCTGAGAATGCCAATGGTAGAGAGAGTCTTTTTGAAATTAATTATACCAATGCCCCAGGGTTTAGTAATGGGCCGCTACCAGGAGAGATTTCAAGAGCAGCATCAGTTGATGGAGGATGGGGATGGTTCGGTTTAACCAGTGATTTGGAAAATGCGTTCTTGGCAGAGGGAGATGACGTTAGAAGAAAGGCTACGATTTTGAAAGCTGGCGAAGAAGTAGACAACGAGCTGCCAACTCGCATATACCCCCGTCATCTCATAAACGATAGACCTGCACATACATCGTTTAGATATTACCGTAAGTTTTATATACCTCTTGGTAAGCGTGTAGGAAATCCTTATAATTTCAACCATATATTTTTACGCTATGCAGAAGTTTTATTGATTCATGCCGAAGCCTCTGCGTTCAACAATAAAGCCACACAAGCTTTAGCTTCACTGAACTTAGTAAGAGCAAGAGTTGGACTTACCCCTAAAACCAATTTATCTGGAGATGCGTTGAAAATGGCAATTTGGAACGAACGAAGATTAGAATTGGCTGGAGAGGGTACATACCGCTGGGATGACATCCGACGAATAACGGTAAATGGTAAAAAACTTATTGCAACGCTGATGGGACCTAACGGGACATTTGTGCGATACAATACAGTAGTAAACAGAGACCCCGTTGAAACAGCAGGACACCGAGAAAACATCAACAAAGGGTTTTATTTTAAAGAGGGTGTACACGAACTTTGGCCTATTCCTAAATTTGTAATAGATGCTAATAAAAATGTCGTTCAGAACCCTGGATATAATTAATAGTAACTATTAAGAAGATCTTAAAATAATACGTATTCACACAAGGTTATAGCCTACTTAGTACAATTATTTGGAACAGTAGGCTAACCTAAAACGACTTCGGAAATGAATATTAAGCTTAAATATCTTAATGTACTTTTAATCAACTTACTATTAGGACTTTTTACCTCTTGCCAAGACGTAAAAATACCCTCTAATCCTTGTATATTCAACGGGCGTGATACTTGTGCCATAGCTCAAAATAATGTAGTTGCGACTATTTCACTCAATGAAGAGTTCCAAACAATTGATAATTTTGGGGCATCTGATTGTTGGGGAATTAAGTATATTGGAAAAAACTG
>JACCDR010004908.1_pt1 | contig 35114 bp, 26 predicted proteins | sample 7446431 | NCBI WGS metagenome assembly JACCDR01 (sample SAMN15323443, study PRJNA562643) | freshwater metagenome | isolation source: river surface water | place: USA:Blue River Watershed | collected 2017-08-17 | reverse complement strand
ATCTTCGCGCAAATACAGCGGCCGTCGTCTGTGCGCGAAGATCCCTGCGGGAGGACAAAAGAATAATTACACACATAAACTACTGATAGTCAGATTGTAAATCTATCATACATTTTGAATCACAACCTAAACAACTTCTCATTCATTCATTCATTCATTCATTCTTTGAATGGATATTGTTTGTCAAGGCAGGTAATCTATGTATCGTGTAAGGCTATAAACCACCAGTGGTGAGCCTCAAGCTTTTACTTGAAACTCACCACTGGTAGCTACTATGCATGCGATAGAAAGCTCAAAAACGCTTATTTCTTCCGGAATACCAGATTGATAGGTACACCTTCGAAGTTAAAATGTTCCCGCATTTTGTTTTCCAGGTACCGTTCGTAGGATTTCTGGATATACTGTGGCAGGTTACAGAAGAAGGCAAACGTAGGCGTATGCGTCGGTAACTGCGTGATGTACTTGATCTTGATAAATTTACCTTTGATGGCAGGTGGCGGATAGTGTTCGATTTCCTTTAACATAGCCTCGTTCAAAGCTGATGTAGGGATTCGTTTCGAACGGTTTTCATAGACTTCCATGGCCTTTTCAATGGTCTGGAATATCCGTTGTTTTTCCAGTACCGAGGTAAAGAAAATAGGCACATAGTCAATAGGAGCTATGCGGCTAATGATTTCCTGCTTGAGTTTTTCAGAAGTTTTATGGTCTTTCTCTACAGCATCCCATTTATTGACCATGATCACCATGCCTTTGCGGTATTTTTCTGCCAGACCAATGATACTGGCATCCTGGCTTTCAAAACCCCGTGTGGCATCTACCATAATGATACACACCTGCGACTCTTCCATGGCTCGTACGGCCCGTAGTACCGAATAAAACTCAATAGCATCTTTGACTTTCGCCTTCCGACGCATACCTGCCGTATCGGTAATAATAAAGTCCTTGCCATACATCTTATAATGTGTGTCAAGGGCATCACGGGTGGTACCTGCAATGTCTGTTACGATGCTACGTTCTTTGCCCAGCAAGGCATTGAGAAATGAAGACTTACCCGCATTCGGACGACCCAGAATAGAAATACGCGGAATGCCTTCATTCGGATTTTCGACGCCATCTGTTTCAAAATGCTGAATCACCACATCGAGCAGCTCGCCTGTACCTGATCCAGTTTGCGACGAAATAGGATACACCTCTCCCATACCCAAGGCATAAAACTCACCTGCATTCTGGGCTTTGACGGTGGTATCAGCTTTATTGGCAATTAGAAATACTGGCTTTTTGCATCGGCGCAGCACATTGGCAAACTCCTTGTCCAGGTCGTTCAGTCCAGCGTCTACATCTACCATAAAGATCAGTACAGTGGCTTCGTCAATAGCCATTTCTACCTGTTCGCGGATGGCTCCTTCAAAGATGTCTTCTGAGCCTACAACATATCCGCCGGTATCAATGACCGTAAAAAACTTTCCACACCACTCGGCAATGCCGTAGTGTCTGTCGCGGGTTACCCCGCTCACGTTATCCATGATGGCCTGTCGTTTCTCAACGAGGCGATTAAAAAAGGTAGACTTCCCTACATTGGGCCGTCCTACGATAGCTACTATATTTGTCATGTTTTTTTTTAATGAGTGAATGAGTGAGGGTGTGAATGAGTGAATGTTTTTTTTGCCCCTCTATCTCGTGACACTTCTTAATTTACATTGCTTCGGGCGGTAGCCAGAATGGCAATGATTTTGTTTGCTTCTTTTTGTATTTCTATCAGGTTGTATTTCTATCAGGCGTTGTGCAGGCAAAATACCTGATTCGGCTATTAACTCCAACCAAAATAAAGTTTCGTCGGCTTCTTCTACTGTAATACTTAGCTTGGCAAAGAATTCAGCTTTAGACCTTGTCCGACATACCGCCTGATAATTGGCTCCTACAGAGGTTGCAGACCGTAAAAACTGCTTTCCAATGATACGAGCTTTAGCAGTAGGCGGCAGTCCTTGGAAAAGATTTACTGACCGAACTGCAAATTGTCGTGTTCAATTCCGCATCTGTTCTGCAAAATCCTATTTAGTAGCCATCTATACGTTTGAAATGGTCGCTTGATAAGGAATGGTAAAGATAGTATGAAAGAGAAAAAAATATTCACTCATTCACCCACTCAATCATTTACTCATTTGTTTTATTCACTGTATCCGAATTGTTTGAGTTTATTTTCCCGTTTACGCCAGTCGGGTTCTACTTTGATAAAAGTTTCCAGAAATATCTTTTTGCCAAAGAATTTTTCCAGTTCTTGCCGTGCCTGAACCCCTACTTTTTTGATGCTTTCTCCTTTATGTCCCAGTAAAATGGCTCGCTGACTGACCCGTTCGACCATAATTTCGACCTGAATCACCAAGATTTTTCCCTTATCCTTAAAGCTAGTCACTACTACTTCACAGCTATACGGAATTTCTTTTTCATAATTCAGAAAAATCTTTTCCCGTACAATCTCCGAGGCAAAGAAACGTTCGGGCTTGTCGGTAAGTTCATCTTTGGGAAAATAGGGGGGATGCAGGGGCATATTTTCCAGAATGGTCTGGAAAATTTTTTCAATGTTGAATTTTTCCAGGGCTGATACTGGAATCACTTCTGTGGGGTTGATGGTTTGCTGCCAGTAGCTGATTTTTTCCTGTACTTCGGCTTCAGTAGCCAGGTCTATCTTATTAATGAGTACAAAGACAGGGATGGCGGGTTCGCCTTCCTTGGGTACAGGCAGCTTGCTGATCACATCCGACTCGTCGTGTTTTTCAGAAATATCCGTTACAAACAGAATCACGTCGGCATCTTCGAGTGAAGTGTTGACAAACCGCATCATTTTCTGGTGCAACTCATATTTAGGCTCAATGATGCCAGGCGTATCTGAATAGACAATCTGAAAGTCTTCTCCATTCAGAATCCCCATAATACGGTGGCGGGTCGTTTGGGCTTTATAGGTAATAATAGAAATATTTTCGCCTACCAGTGCATTCATCAGGGTAGACTTGCCAACATTGGGTTTTCCAATGATGCTTACAAACCCTGCTCGGTGGGCTGCAGGGGTAACTTCGAGGTGAACATCAGACATGAGAATCAGATAATAATTTATTTTTTTTACAAAGATACTTGTTTTTCTGAAATTAACCTCATATGTTTGCACTCCCATTCAGGAACAACACCGCGGGATGGAGCAGTTGGTAGCTCGTTGGGCTCAAGTAATTGCAAAATTAGTGACTCATGGACACCAAGTTAAAAGGCGACATTGCCGAACAAGCAGTAACGCTTTTTGCCCTTAAACAAGGCTGGGGAGTTTTGAAACCAGTAGGTGACAGACTACCATATGATTTGGTTTTTGACATCAATGGAAAGTTAGTCAAGATTCAGGTAAAGAGTGCATGGTTTGATTTGAAACGTCAAAATTATGTGATTGATACCCGAAGAACAAAAACTAACAGACGACAAATGTTGCGAGAATTATATAGTTCTTCAGACTTTGATTTTGCCGTCGCATACATAGAAGAAATTCATGTTTTTTATGTAATTCCTGTTGATGAGTTTGTGAGTTATGGCTTCGAAATTCACTTAGTCGAAGCCGAAAAACGTCAGCGAAAGCCGAAATCATCGGAATTTCGTGAAGCGTGGAAGCTAATTTTCGAAAGGGCTGCGTAGAGAGAAATTTCTACGTGAAAATCTGTCAAATTCGGGGAAGCCTGTTAGTGTGGTAATCCCGAGCCAAGTCCTGCTAAAGCAGGAAAGGTGTAGAGACTTAATGGCAGACATCCAAACGTAAAGTCGTGGATGAAGAGAAAGTCCAGACTACAAATTCCGAAACGGTCGGAAGCAACGAAAGTTGTAGTAGTACGCATAACCCAAAGGTCGCTGGTTCGAGTCCAGCTCCCGCTACAAAATCTAAAAGCCTGTAAGATAGACTCTTACAGGCTTTTTTTGTGCATAAGTTTGAAGACTCTGTAAGAAAATATTATTGAACTCCGCTATAAACAAGGTGAATTTTTTTTTTACCACGTTTTCCAGTGTTTTTGGGAGATAGCCAAGCTATTGCTTTTTCCTCTGGTATAGGGCGACTGACGAGCTGGACGAAGGATCTTCTGGATCAGATGTTTGGGTCACTCATTGGCTCATTGTCCATGCTTGGTTTAGCCTATACATATTTGCTAGCAACCACCCACTTTCTGTGCAACTTATCAGGTGCAAAATAAAACAAACGGTTTGCAGTAGGACAGGGGGCATGTTACAAAATGCTCTGATTATAGGTATCGCAGGGATTGTATTTCTTATCAAAAAACACCACACCCCCTAGAACCATCTTTGCCCTAACTGGTGTGGTGTTTGCCTATCCCTATGGATTAATACCAAGATGTCTACATAGTGTTGTCAGATAGCATCTAAGCATTGCCAGACTAGTACTACTTACAATCGCATTTGCATGAAGGATTAGGGCCGCCAGACAGGCCTTCCAGGAAACTATAAAACGACGTTTTTCGCTGGTAGTTCATGTCAAATAAGGTTCCGGCATCGTATCGGTCTAGAAAGAAGCTATTTTCTTTGTCGCTCACATCCCATAGTGTAATGCCATATTGCTGATCTTTCGGAACAATTTTCTTATAGGCTAATGCTATTTTCTTAAACATCTCGCCTTGTTGCTGCGTATAGGCTTCGTTGGTAGCGGTTATATTCTGTTCGCCTCCTGTCACTCCATCAATATCAAAATCGGCCCAGTTAATGGCAACATCCAATTCGGAAATATGTATTTTCAGTCCGCTGGTAACTGCTATACGTAGAGCTGCTTCAATGTCTTTAATGGGACGGTAAATATTGGTGTGAAGCTGAAGTCCATAGCCGTGAATAGGAACACCTTCGGCTTTCCATTGATTAAGCTGAGCTAGAATGGCGTTTCCTTTGATAAAATTTTCATTGGTAAACTCCTGTCCGTAGTCATTGTAAAAAAGCAATGCATCCGGATCTGCTTCGTGGGCATAGCGGTAGCAACGAGCAATGAATGCAAAAAATTCTTCATCAGAACTAAAACGCTGACGAAGCCAGGTCTTGCTGGCATTCCCTCCATTGTATTCAAAAATTTCGTTGGTAATGTCATAACTCTGAATCTTGCCTCGGTATCGTGTTAGGGTAGTGGTGATAAACTGACGAACCAATTCCTCAAACTCTGCATTGTTGCCAGGATAATTGACCAAAAACTCTGGACTAACTGAATAGATAGGATAAAGCAAGCAATGGGCATGAACCTTTTTTTGGTGTTGTAGGGCAAAGTCTATATTGGCATCTGCACGGGTAAAGTGATAGCCAGTTTCGCTTTCCCATAGGAGGGACGTATAAAATTCCTTACTGGTAATCCGGCTGGTTTCTGTCCGGAGAATTTCTGTAATCAAAGGTTCATTCTGTTTATCTACTCCAACACTTATCGCAATCGGAAACGCACTATTGTCTTTCAGATACATGGAACCACAATTGGGTTGTAGTGGCTCCTGTGTGCAACTCCATATTAGAGTTACACTTATAATCAGTAGAATGATGAGATTTTTCATTTTTAGATTTTTGTGGTTTTAGGTGGGAAAACACATTTGCATGTGTGTTAATAAAAATAGACAATATTCTTGTAATGAGTATATTGTATTGAAATATGGGTTTTGAAAAAAAATAGAATTTAATAATTTTGTTATTTTGAGAGTTACGTCTAGATGGTAAATATATGCTATCTAAAATTAAAAAATAATTTATCTTCAACAGATATTATGCTGAGTTTGATTTATTAAGTTTTGTCTTTAAATAATATTATTTTGCAGAGCCAAAAAGTAGGTGCAAGAATAAAAGAAGACCCGTATTTGATTGGTAAGTTTTTTTCTCTGAGAGAGATTGGTAAGCAGATAGAGGTAATTATACACAAAAATCTCCCTTTGGTTGGACACGAAAGGGAGATTTTTGTGTACAGAAGACCTTCTGTGTAAGGTTGTTATTTGCGTGTGGGTTCTTTGCGGATGTTTTCCAGCAGGACTTGCATTTCTTTGACCTTATCTGGATACTGAGCGGCTACATCCGTATTTTCACCCATGTCTGTCTGGATATGATAAAGCTGGGGTTGAGTACCAAGACCACTTTGAGTCTTTTTGTTTTTCATCCAACTAGGAGATTTGGTAGCAGGAGCTATGTATTTCCACTCGCCTTTTCGAACAGCCATTGTAAAGGATTCTTCAAGCATGACATCTCTACCTGTCTTCGACGAACCCAGTAGTAGGGGCAACATATTTTCACTGTCAGGGGCTTCTGTAGAAGCTAGTGGTTGTCCTATCAAGGCAGCAATGGTGGCATAGATATCTACATGGTTCCACATAGCCGCACTTTCTGTCGGCTGAATAACCAAGGGCCAATGGACGATGGTTGGTACGCGGGTTCCCCCTTCGTAGGCACTGTATTTGCCCCCACGAAATATGCCCGCTGGTTTGTGGTCTCCAAGCATTTGTACAGCCTTGTCGTCGTAGCCATCGTCCAGTACTGGGCCGTTGTCGCTTGAGAAGATAATCAGGGTATTTTGGTCTAGTCCTAGCTTTTTCAGTTGGCGGACAATCTGCCCAGTACACCAGTCCATCTGAGCAATGGCATCGCCGCGGGGCCCCATGGTACTTTTGCCCACAAACTGCTTGTTAGGGATACGAGGTACATGAATATCATGATAGGCCAAATAAAGGAAAAACGGCTTTTTTTGATTGTTTTTAATAAATTCCGATGCTTTGCGAACCAGTACAAACGGAAAATCTTCATCTACCCAGCGAGCATCTTTTCCGCCAGCCATAAAGCCAATCCGACTGATGTTGTTGACGATGCTATTGCTGTGTTGTGGATCTGCTTTCATTTTTAGCAGTTCTGGATGTTCCGTTCCTGTTGGCTCGTTACCTATTTTTGCCTGATAGCTTACCTGAATAGAATCGTTGGGATTGAGGTTCACTACCTGCTGATTTTCGACAAACACACATGGCACTCTGTCGCCGGTGGCTGGAATCAGGAAGCTATAGTTAAAACCAATCTCTGCTGGACCGGGCGTAATTTTCTTATTCCAGTTTACATACCCACTACCCAGACCCAAATGCCATTTTCCGACTACCCCTGTGGTATAGCCTGCCTTTTGCAGCATGCCTGGCAGTGTGGGAGTATTAGGATTAATTAATAAAGGCGCATCTCCGGGCAGTATAGCGACTTCATTCCGGAATGCATAACTGCCAGTAAGCAATGAAAACCGGGACGGTGTACAGGTAGCCGCCGAACAGTGGGCATCCGTAAATCGGATACCATTTTTTGCTAGGGTGTCTACGTTTGGTGTCGCAACGCCTTTGGCTCCATAACATCCTAAGTCTCCATAGCCTAGGTCATCTACATAAATGATAATGATGTTAGGTTTTTGAGGTGTGGCATATGTGCCTGTCGTCGCAGTTTTGACAGATTTTGTGGCAGAACTGCAGGAAACTAGCTGTATTGCCACTAAAAGAATCACAAATGTATGGAATACAGAAAATGGTTTGTCGGATAGACGTAGGCGATGTCTGATAGAATTATTTTCTTGTGGCATCATAAGTCAAGTGGAAACGAACTTAATATATAAGATTATACTATCGGATAATATAGGGTGTAAATGTATAGATTTTTTGCAGGGATTTTCTTGTCAGTGTAGAGAATATCCGCTCAAAGTTTTTTGATTTAGCATTATGGTTATTTGATTCTATTTTATCTTTTAGTGAAAAGGTTAAATTTTATGCCCGTCATTTTAAATATACCGATGCAACCTGATAGGGGCTATTATAGAAGAAAGAAACCCCTGTTAGATAGAAAAGGAATAGACAATACAGCTGTTTAGGGATGGAGGAATGGTTGTAGGAATTTCTTAAAGTCTTCGGTATTATAATTGGCCATACCTGCATGACGAAGTACCACTTTTCCATCCGCACTGATGACAAACGTAATCGGAATAGACTGAGAGGCATACTGAACAGGTACGCCTTGGGCTGTGAGGGTATAGACAGGAAAGGTATACTTTTTGCGTTTGATAAACTTTTTTACTTTTTCCGGATCTTCATCTACAGAAATCATCACAAAGGCTGTATTTTTTGGGTCAGATTGTTCATAGAGTTTTTGAATAGAGGGCATTTCAGCTATACATGGCGGACACCAGGTAGCCCAGAAGTTCATAAAAATCACTTTTCCCTTGAGTTCTTGTAGCGAGATTACTTTTCCGTCCGCTCCTTGCAGGGACAGGCTAAAGTCTGCCGGTGTCGAATCAGTTGATGTGGTTTGGACATTTATAAGACCAGTAGCCAGCATCAGTCGTTGGGCACTGCCTATTACTTCGGTATGCCAGCCTGTCAGATACAGAACGGTGGGTATGCCCAGCCATAGCATCCATTCAAAAGCTGGGTGTTTCCAAAATTGAGACAAACGTACACGTATCATAGGTACATGATGAAGGAGTTGATTGGCTAACTTACTCATTGTTGAAAAATAATTGCTAAAAAAAGAAAGTGTAGAAAAACACCTTTTCGGTCAAATTAACAGTTTTTGTGTACATAAATGTGTATAATTCTCTGTATTTTTGTTGCCAGAGATATTTTTTTTACTTTATCCGTAAATATATGAAAAAATGGATGTTTTGGGGTATGCTTTGCTGCACGATCAGTTTGGCAAATGCCCAGGAAAAAAATCTGACATTCGGGGAAACGTTTACACCTACTAACGTTATTCCGGCCAGTCAAGTTTCGGTGGCAATGACTGGGAAAGATACTGTTTTTGTACAGGCCGAAGGAGTCATAAAGGAAGTATGCCAGCAAAAAGGTTGTTGGATGAAAGTAGATGTAGGTAACGGACAGGATATGCTGGTACGGTTTAAAGGGTACTCGTTTTTTGTACCCAAAGATGCTGCTGGCAAGAAAGTTATTCTGAAAGGAAAAGCATTTGAGCATACCACCTCTGTGGCTGAGTTGCGTCATTATGCAGAAGATGCAGGTAAATCCAAAAAAGAAATATCTGCCATCAAAAAGCCACAAAAATCTGTCCGTTTTGTAGCCGATGGAGTTGTGCTGGAGTAATGTGTATCTATCTGTGTCTGAGATTATTTACAGAAGACAGTGTATACTACCAACGAAAAAGCCTTATCTGAAACAGATAAGGCTTTTTTTCATTCCAAACACTACACTCAAACTATGGGATTGGATTTCTAACTATATCTAATCTAGACTAATTACAAATTAAACTTGAAATTAGTTTCATTTGATAGAAAGGAAGAGCAATCCATCCTACTGGTTTAGTATCTTAACGAAAAATACAATCGTATGTATATATTTAGTATCCAAAAAAGAACAGATTTGGTCAATGACTAACGGCTTGTTCGGGTTCAGTCTGTTCTGCATGCCATTTTCTGCATCGTTTGGCATACGCCTGTCGAAACTTTTCCCGTTGTTCAGGGGTCATGGATTCCATGTGTTTTTCAAAGTGTTTTCGCCAATACGTCCGACGCTCGCCGCTATTCCAGCTTCTGGGACGCAAGCCCCAGAATAAAAGCCGGGCCAGTATAAATAAACCCAGGGCTTGTCCGAATGTCAGGGCTGGGCCATTAAAGAGCGTTGGAATGAGTTCATTCCAGAGTGTCATAATGAGCCATCCAAACAGGATAAAGCCACCTGCAATACATACAGCCACTTTGACTACATGCCAGATCCAATATCGTTTCATAGATTATCTTAGGTTAAAATGCCCGTTCGTAAAAAATCTGCTTCTATTTCTATGGATGAATCATTTCGGTATAGAGAGCTTCCAGTCGTTTGCGCAGATGTAGTACGGCATATCTTTTCCGGGAGAGCAACGTATTGACTGTCACATGGGTCTGCTCACTGATTTCCTTAAAACTTTGTCCTTCTAGTTCGTGCCAGACAAACACATCCCGTTGTTCGGCTGGCAATTCGTCCAGGGCTTCTGCCAGTGTATCCCAGACACGGGTACGGGTGTACGAATTTTCAGGACCTTCCTGTGGGTCAAATAAGAAGTTACCTAGGCTCCAGCCGTCTTCTTCCTCACTAGCGTACAGGTGCTGATCCAGTGACTCTGGTTTCTTTTTTCGGTATCGGTCTATAATTTTGTTCCGAGCCACCCGAAACAGCCAGGCACTGACCTGTTCAATGGGTTCGAGCACATTAAAAGTTTCGGCTAGCTGGTAAAAGACATCCTGCAGGATGTCTTCTGCATCGGTTTTTTCGGGAACTCGTTTTCGTATAAATGCCAGAAGCCGTTGTTTTTCATCCTGAAAAGCCAGTTTTAACGTTTGGTTCCGCATTTCCTGCGTATGAGAAATAAGAGACAATGGAGTGTTCATTAGTCAGTATGATAAAAAAGCCGTTCTGTATGATAGAAGACGAGCATGGTATCTATATATTGTATGGGTGAAACATTTTTTCCTCAGAAAACGTGCCAATGGGTAGTCTTGTGAGAAAAAAGTTGGAAAGTTCAGAATTTCATGTTACGTCTCTACAGGCTATATACACCCAATTATTGAAATAACCTGTAACTTTCCAACCTGAAACCTTTTAACTTGTTTATCTATGAATTGGATGTATTTGTTTCTTGCTGTTGTGGCAGGTGTGGCTGTTTCGGTACAATTAGGGGTCAATGCACAGCTTCGGCAGGTGGTAGGGCAACCTATACTTGCTGCATTAATTTCGTTTTTGGTAGGTATGCTGGCTCTGCTGGGCTATTTTTTGATTGTGGCAAAAGGGACAGTTCCTCCCATAGAAATGTTTCGGAATATACGTTGGTGGAAGTGGACAGGAGGTTTGCTGGGAGCTTTTTTTATTACAAGTTCTATTGTGGCTGCTCCTCGAATTGGAGCAGCAAACTGGGTATGTCTGGTCATTGCTGGGCAGTTACTGGCTGCCTTGCTACTGGATCACTATGGCTATATTGGCTTTCCATTGAAACCACTGACACTCTATCGTCTGGCAGGAGCTACGCTGATTATTTTAGGCGTGTATCTGATACAGAAAAACTGATATTAGATACGTTGTATAGTAAAAATAGGGTTTTTTACATAAAGAAAAGCATATTTTTGAGAGTAGTTTTCGGATGCCAAGGAATAATTTAATAGTTTTGCAAACTGGGTCTACCCGGTACAAATCCAGATTTTAACGCAACCTATACAGATAAATTGTATGAGAAAGTTTTTAAACGTTCCTGTTTGGTCACTGGTTATCGGCCTGAGTGTGTTACTGCCAGCCTGTCAGAAACCTGCCACTGGTGACTATCAGAAGCAAGCTGCTAACCCTGAGCCGTTGCGTCGGGCGGTTCATAAACTTACGGAGGTGATTACACATGACATTTTTTCACCGCCAGTAGCCAGTCGTATTTATATGTATGCCAGTATAGCAGCCTATGAAGCCTTGGTACCACAAAATTCTGAATATCAGTCTCTGGCTGGACAGCTAAACGGATATACAGCTTCTCCTAAACCAGAAGCTGGAAAAACCTACTGTTTTCCACTAGCTTCGGTACGAGCGTTTCTGGCCATTAGTCGTGCATTGACTTTCAAAGGCGAAATGTATGATGACTTTGAGAAGAAGCTTTACCTAGAATATACAAATATGGGCATGCCTGACGATGTACATGAACGGTCTCTACAGTACGGTGACCTTGTGGCAAAGCATATACTAGACTATGCCAAAAAGGACAATTACAGCCAGACTCGTGGTTTTCGGCATACCATTTCTAATGCACCAGGCACATGGGTGCCTACACCGCCTGCCTACATGGACGGTATCGAACCCCGCTGGGCAACCATTCGGCCGTTGGTCATGGATTCAGCCTCGCAGTTTGCTCCGGCTCGTCCGCCAGCATTTAGTTTGGACAAGAAAAGCTTGTTTTACACGCAGGTGATGGAAGTATACGAAACAGTAAAACATGCCACTGATGAACAAAAATGGATTGCTAACTTCTGGGATTGTAACCCATTTAAACTCAATGTAGCTGGACATGTAAACTACGCCACCAAAAAGATGTCGCCGGGTGGTCATTGGATGAGTATTGCGGGTATTGTCTCAGACAGAAGCAAAGCAGACATGCTGAAAACAGCGGAGGCCTATGCATTGGTTTCTATTACCTTGTTTGATGGCTTCATTAGTTGCTGGGATGAAAAATACCGAAGCCTGATGATTCGTCCCGAAACGGTTATTAATCAGCACATAGACAAAGACTGGATGCCCTTGCTACAAACCCCTCCGTTTCCAGAGTATACTAGTGGGCACAGTGTTATTTCCAGTGCCTCGGCCGTCACATTGACCCAATTGTATGGTGAAGACTTTGCTTTTGTTGATTCTACAGAAGTGCAGTATGGCATTCCTCCCCGTTCGTTTCAGTCTTTCCGTCAGGCTGCGGATGAGGCGGCTATCAGTCGGTTGTATGGAGGCATTCATTACCGGGCTGCTATTGTGGAGGGTGTCAAGCAGGGCAGACAAATTGGTGAGTGGGTCGTGGGACAGGTACATACCCGCAAAACACTGGCCATTCATGCCCGCCAGACTTCTGCCCAATAGATTGAAAAGGTTCGGGTTACAAGTGCTAGGATTTAAGAGGTAAGCTGTTGAATTCTAGTATATGAAATTTTTCAACAGGCATTTCAGAATTTGGATTTTTGAATCGTAACTTATTGATATGTAGTCTCTTAACTAAAATAGTGATACCTGTGAGAGTTGTTGCACAAATACCTTATCCCGACTTCCATGTCACATTGCTGATGTGGAATGGGAAATATATTATTAAGATAGAACAGGGAATGTTGGAGCAGACCTATAAAATCTCTGAAATGGACGTATCTGGTGAGGAAGAAATACGAAAATTACTGGCAGATGAAGTATTTATGGACTCTGTGCGTCAGCGGTTTGAAGATATGGCAGCAGCTTTATATGAGTCTACCATTCGGATTAGTTAAGCCTACCTTTTTCTCCTATGAGAGAGGGTAGTTTTTTCAATGCTATAGATCTCCTACATTAAAAAGGCAACTCAAATTGACTCTGAGTTGCCTTTTTAATGTAGGAGAGAAAGGTGTTTTACTTAGGGTTTTACTACAATCTGAATTTGTTTGACTTGTCGGCTGATGTTATATTCATCTTCGTTCAGTTGCTCTGCTCGGTCATAGATATATCCATCAGGTCCAAACTTTTTGCGACCTACCTTAGTAGCAACCATTGTTGCTGTATAAGTACCTGCTTTCTGATAGCGGAACTTATAGGTAGCAGGAGTATTAGGTGCAGTATATTTGACTAGTGTACCCAGATCCCAAGGATCATAAATTGGCGAGCCAAGTGTAATAGAACGGATTCCAAATGTACCTGTGAAACGTGTAGGAGTGGTAGGTGTTACTACACCTACCTGCATTTTTATTTCCTCAATTTTTCCGTATACTTTCGTAGGATTATTGGCTCGCCAGTGATCTAGCAATGCTGTCATATTGGGCGCAATCGTAATCAATGTATCTGGCCTAGTAGGTATAGTTATGGTTGCATCTACTCTTCCTGCTGGATTTGTTGTGATAGCAGCGTTGGTATATACGCCATCTATTTTCAACGAAAAACGCAGTGCAACCAAAGTTCCTGGTGTTCCACCTGCCAATGCGATAACCATGTTTAAATTCCGGTTCAGGGTTACGTTGGAGAGAACGGGATCATTCGATTTAGGATACAAGGCAATATCTGGTTTGATAAGGATTTCATTGTTATCACCTGTACCTGTAATATCAAAACGTACCAGTGAATCTTGTTTGGGTGCTAGCTTAGCCAAACCGCTAGCGGCAAGGCTGGGCGGATTGGCAGTTTCAGCTTTGGAATCTAGTGTATAGGTGCCATACCGGGAGTCGGTTAAGATATATTGAGTTTTGTTGTCATCTTTCCGTAGGTTATACAAAGCACTTTTAGCAAATTCACTTCCAAGCAGACTCGTAGTTACGATTACATTTCTTGAATCAAGCGGATTGTTATTGCTAGGTTCGCCCTGATAAATAGCCAATCCATCTGCGCCTGCACCAAAGGTAAAGGTTAGTGTATCTCCCACTGTAGGATTTTCATTGGATACAGTAAAAGGAATATCAATCTTGGGTGCATCTGTGTCCCGACAAGAAATCAAGACGACGGAGATGACTATAGCGATATATAGATAGTTTCTGATTTTCATATTCTTCATTGTAAATTAATAGCCCGGGTTCTGTTTTAATTTGGGATTTAACTGAATGTCTGTGAAAGGAATGGGTAGCTTATTGTGAAAATCTTGTACACTTTGACCGATCTGTGTCCAGTCATTTTCAACTCTTCCAAAGGTAAGATTTTGATAGGACACAAGTTCATTGATCCTCTTTTTCAATTCTCCAATCCGAACCAGATCAAACCACCGAACATTCCATTCGCAGAGCAACTCTCTGGAACGTTCATTCAGGATAGCTTCTTTAAAAACAGATGCACTCATGCCTGTAAAATCAGGAACATTGGTTGTTACCTTATACAGTTGGCGTGGATAGATATCTTCTCGCACACCATTTCTTCCAGCAGGAGCTCTGTTATTCCAGCGGGCTCTGTCTCTGACCAAGTTCACTGCTTTGTAAGACATTTCTGTTGGGCCTCCTGCGACCTCCGCAGAGGCTTCTGCGAGCATGAGCAGCACTTCTGCATAACGCATCACTGGTAGGTTCATGCCATACTGTGTATTAAAGTAAGGCGTTACCAGACGGGGAATGCGTCTATATTTTCCTATACCTACTGGAGGAAAGGTAGGATTGTTTGTGATGGCTGCTGCTCCAAAACGATAGTAGATAGGCATGGTCATTATCCGGCTGGCAGTAGCAGCTGGAGCAACCTGACGTTCACTGGTCTGCAACTCATATTTGCCGTCTTTTAATATAAGCTGAGCCCGTTCAAAAGTCCAGAATCGGCGTACAGAATCAGATTTATCAAAGAGTACGTCTACTGCATATTCTGTAGCATTGGTGGAGCCGGCAAAAACGCCTCCTTGAAGAACCTCTCCAGGAAATCCAGTCACGAAACCTACCTGCCCGCCCAGTCCAGGGCCATCTTCATAATTAATAGACCACAAAGATTCATCGTTCACTTTAGTTTCTCGGATGAAGTTATCTGGATAGTAGTCTAGCAATTTGTAGGTGCCATAGTCACCAGTACCAGTCAATCCTGTGCCTGTTATTTTTAAACATTGGTTCATACACTTCGTAAAGTGCAGAATTCCATCACCTGTTTTATCTCGTTGTTCATTTGAACCCAATGTTAAATATACTTTGGCGAGTAGTCCAGCGGCAAAACCTTTGGTAATGACTCCAAACGATACGGCTGACTTGGTGAGGCAGTTGGCTTCCGCATATTCAAGATCCTGAATAATCTGCTCATAGATGGCAGCTTCTTTGGCTTGTTCTACGTTTAGTAACGCAGTGTCAAAGACTATTTTTCCCTCTAAAATTAAAGGTACATCTCCAAACAGTCGTACCAAGTTGAAATAGGCAATGGCTCTAAGTACCTTGGCTTGGCCCACAATATCTTTAAAGCCTGTAACTGTTGCTTGGTTACGTTCAACATTGTCAATCAAGAGATTGGCTGCAGCAATTACCCTATAATTTACGCGCCACATATCACTGGAAGGTGCGTCATTGGAGTTATGAGTATACGACCACAAGGGTTGCGGTTGTATACCACTGATCCGCTGCCGATTATAATCTGTGGGAAGTCTCAACGGACCAGCTACCAGAAAATCAGTTTCTTTTGCTGCTACATATACCGAATTGAGAGCTACTAGTGCTTCATCTCTGTTCTTATAGTAGGCGTCTGCAAATACTTGGTTTTCAGGAGGAACATCCAAAAATTTTTCACAGGAAGTAAATAGCCCTATTATCAGGCCTAGTATATAGATTTTTCGTTTCATTTTCATGGGTATCATTATTTTTTAATAGCCTAAAATCCTAGGGTTAAACCAGCACTTATGTTTCTCATACGTGGGTAGGCACTTGCATCCACTCCTGGGCCTAATCTGGCTGCTGTACCAAATCCTGTATTTACTTCTGGATCAAACCAGCTATACCGCGTAAGTACCCATAGGTTACTTCCTGTTATATTCAATCGGAGTGTTCTGATTTTATATCTGGTCAGCAAGGCCGAAGGAACACTATAGGAAAGGGAAAGCCTGTCTAGACGGAAAAATGAGCCATCTTCAATATATTCACTTCTGAATGCCCTGATATTATCCCGGTTACTGTTTATAATACCAAAGTAATTATTGTCTGGCTTTTGAGGTGTCCATTGTTTGCCATCTACAGCAGCCAGAATAAGGTTATCATAACGAGCCTCTGTGGCTTGATCAGAGTTTTGGTTAACCACATCATTTCCATAAGACCATCTACCAAAGACATACAATTCAAAGTTTTTGTAGGTTAATGTGGTGGTAATACCGCCAGTATGCACAGGCAGTGTATTGCCCACTACAGTCCGATCGTCTAATGTCACGGTACCATCTCCATTCAAGTCTAGGTAGCGATTAGTGCCTAATGCTTTATTTGCCTGCGGACCGTCTATTGGGGAGTTATACCGCTCAATATCTGTATTGTATACACCATTGTTAATGAGCCCAAAGAATTGTCCGATCGGATCACCTATCTGTACAAGGACATCTTGGTTGTTGGCAATACGGTTAAAAAACAGTTGGTAATTATCGCCTAAGCTAAGAATTTTATTTCTGTTGAAAGAGATATTAAAGCCTACATCCCAGCTAAAGTTCTGTTTCTTTATTGCTGTTCCATTCAGTGAAAATTCAAGTCCTTGGTTTTCTAGAGAACCTTTGTTTCGAATAACCCGGTCTGCAGTACCATAGTATCTAGGCAGATCTACCTCCAGAAGTAGGTCGGTGGTTTTTTTGTAGTAGTAATCAAAAGTAAAGCTCATCCGTCCATGCAGGAAATCTATATCTGTACCTATGTCATAGGAAGTAGTTGTTTCCCATTTCAGATCAGGGTTTGCTAATCGAGCTGCACCTAGGGCAATAGAAGACACAGGTGTAGTTCCATTATAGAAAACATATCTGTTTTGTGTACCTGAAACAGCTAGGATTTCTAGGGTAGAGTAAGGCAAATAGGTAGCAATCTGGTTATTGCCCACAATACCATATCCTCCTCTGATTTTGACGTTTTCTAGCCAATTTAGATTTAAGTTTTCAATAAACTTTTCTTTGGTAGGTATCCAAGCAAAAGAAACAGAGGGGAAAAAGGCTGTTTTATTGTTAACGCCAAATTTAGAGGACGCATCTGACCGTATAGAGCCATTCAGAATGTATTTGTCTTTATAGGTCAGAGCTGCCCGGAAGAGCCCAGAGGCAGTAGAGAAACTATTCAGGGTTCTTAGTGGAGCTGAGGGAGTTCCTGTAGTTGCCCCACTATAGTATTTCAGTGAAGGTACCTGTATATTAGTAACTTGCTGGTCTTGGTTATCTACAGCATATTTTTTAGCCTCAAAAATTGCATCCAGTGTTACAGTAAAGACTTTGTTGATATTCTTACGATAGCCTAACTTGGAGATAAATACATAATTAAAATCTTGGTAGGTGCCTACATTCAGAATACCATTCGAACTTTGACCTTCTCGGGTGGTATTGGGAACAAAACGATTTAGGTCTTTCTTCTCCAACTGTACACCTAAACTATTGGTAAAGGTTAGGTCTTTGGTTACATTAATTCTCAGGTTTGTATTTCCTAGAATATAATTGGAACTTCTGTCGAACTGCAAATCATTGATATAGGTCAGTGGATTTTGTCTTTGTCCGCCGCCTACTCCTCCACTAAAGGTAAATTCAGTATCGTCGTCGAGTGAAGCACCAAAGGCATCATTAATAGGAATAAAAGGATTGCTAAATAAAGCCCTGGATACCAGTCCTTGTCCACCAAATCCACCCCATGCATTATATAAACCTTCGTATTTGGTGTAGGCATATTGTAGTGAAACACCTATGTTTACCCGTTTGCCAAATGCCTGGTCTACATTGACTTTGCTTGAGAATCGTTTGAAACCAGAATTGATCACGACACCTTTTTCGTCGTTATAGCCAAAAGATACCCGATAATTGGTTTTGTCTGTTGCTGCAGAGTAGTCTGCATTAAAATTATGGGTTGTTGGGTTAGTTGTGATTGCCTTAAGCCAGTTAGTAGCACCTGTCTGCCAATATTGCTGCTCAATTCGATTGAGCCAAGGATTTCCACCACCTAGGCTTTGCTGGGGTGGACGAGCCGCTACGCGGTCATACATACTGTATACAAAGGCTTCTGCACTCTGCATCTTGGGTGTCCGATTATCGGGGATATAGGATACCCCACCCGTATAACTCACATTTAGTTGAGGAGCACCTTTTTTGCCTTTTTTGGTCGTGATAATAAATACCCCTGCGGCTGCTTCTGCTCCATAGAGTGCTGTTGCTGCTGCATCTTTTAATATATCTATGCTTTCAATGTCATTGGGATTGATCACAGATAGCGGATTAAACCCTTCATTGGTGGGTGGTACAAATGGGACTCCGTCAATCACAACGAGTGGAGATGTACCCGCATTGATAGAGTTCGTACCTCGAATATTCAATGTAAATCCGCCGCCTGGTGAGCCATCATTAGATACAATCTGTACCCCAGGTGTACGACCCTGAATAACACTTAGTACATTGTTGGTATTAGCTTTCTCAATTTCCTTGTTGTTAATGCTGGAAACCGAGCCAGTTACTTCACCTCTTTTAACGGTTACATATCCTAATACTACTACTTCTTCAAGGGTAGCAATATCTGGTAAAAGATTAATAGAAAGACTGGTACGATTGCCGACAGGTTCATCGTGAGAGTTGTAGCCAATAAAGCTAAACCGCAATACATCTGTTGGATTTACTTTTAATTTAAAGCTTCCTTTTGAGTCGGTAATGACTCCATTACTGGTTCCTTTTACAGATACGCTAACACCTGGAAGTTGTTCTCCGGTTGCACCATCTGTAACGGTACCACTTATGTCTTGTGCCTGTGCATAGAGATGTCCAGATACCAACAACATAAACCCCGCAATGAGTAGACGAGTAAAGTGGTGTTTCATACTAACTAAAATAAATGGGTAAAGTGAATAATGTAGATATAGTGTATCTTTTTATTTATAAAAAGATACACTAACGTATGGATCTCCTGCAAAAAATCAGACAAGAAATCCGTCACATGTTAGACTATTTTCATATGTTATAGGACAAAGGTGAGAAAAAAGAGGCGGAAAACCTTGCTCTGATAGTCTTTTTTATTGTCTTTATATCCGACTTTTAGTACATCATCAGATTAGCTGACCTTTGAAATAATAATGATTAGTATATATAGTGTTACTTTGGTGATTTAAGCACAGGTTTTTAGTCTATTTTGGCCATTTTAGCCTTGTTTAAAGAATAAAATAGTCAAAATTTAGTTCAAAAAAAGCGGTTAGGGTCGTCGGGTTTAATATCAGTGGACGGGAAATAATGATTATTTTTTGTAAAAATTTAAAAAATAATACAAGAAAGTATAGATAATACATTTTTCATGGCTATCAAGACCTTCTTTGGAGAAGAATAATTCTTGGCAAAAATGAAGGATGTAATACTTGACGGCAAAATTTTGCAGCAATACATTCAGGATTATCCCTGAAATGGGGAATACTACAGCCCATCAACGAAGATATTTGGCTGTGGACTTTAACTGAGAAACAAATCAAACCTATTAAGAAGGTGCTACTGATCCATAATCGTATTTTGATTGTGTACTAATACCAGTATGGAGTAATGCACCTTCTCACGTAGGGGACTGGAACGCAAACACCGCAGTAAATATCAAAAAACAAAAACAGTGGGATACACGGGGGTTAACTTGGGAGTGATACAGCCATACGAGTGGCGTAGTCCAAGAATCCCCGTGTCTTTTGCCTGGGTGTCAAATGCGAATCCATTTTTGCAGGATTGCCGTTTGCTGGGCATTTGGGTTTGGCAATTTTTCAATCCGGTAACTGATATTTGGATTACTACCCAAGGTGATATCCAGATTTTGCACCATACCTGCCCGGCTGATGGTTAGTACTACTTTCTCGCCAGCTTTTTTACGGTTGAGCAACTGTTGGAAATCGTCACCTGCCCGGTAATTATCTACAGCAATGATTTCATCATTTACATTTAGGCCATAGTCATATGAGGAGGTGCCTTTTTGTACGGCTGTTACCAGTAGTTTGCCACCAGACATAGAAGTAGTAGCTCCCAGAAAGGCTGCTTGCTGATTTGACTGGTACTCTGCCAGACGAAGACCCGCATAGCCCAGGTATTGGTTATAGTTAATAGGTTTGGTATCAAAAATATGATTTTGAAAAAAATCTTCCATCGATTTGCCCGCTATCTTTTCTACGGCCTGTTGCATTTCGGCATCGGTAAAGCCCCGTTTCTGCTTCTTATAATACTCGTTGTACAACAGTTTCAGTACGTCGTCTAGGGTTTGCTGGCCTTTGGTGCTGTACATAATCTCTAGATCTAGTAGGGCGGCAATGATACTTCCTTTGGTATAATAGGAAATAGAACTATTGCGGGTATTTTCATCGGTGCGGTAAAACTTAATCCAGGCATCCCAGCTGCATTGGGCTAGTGATTGTACTTTACTGCCAGGGGCATTATCTGTATTGCCGATGCTACTGGCTATGGTCGTAAGAAATTCTGAAGAACTAGTAAATCCTGCCCGGTGGACAATTACGTCTTCGTAATAGCTGGTAAAGCCTTCAGATACCCACAGGAGATGTGTATAGTTTTCCTGGTCATAGTCAAACGGGCCTAATGCTTTGGGACGAATCCGCTTGACATTCCAGAGATGGAAGTATTCATGGGCAGCCAGTGTCAGAAAACCCGTATAGTTGCTTTCATAACCCCATCGGCTGGTTTGCAGCACTGTAGAGTTTAGGTGTTCGAGTCCACCACCGCCATTAGGAACGTTGTGTACAATAAAGGTATAGTTTTTATTGGGATTCTCGCCGACGACCTTTCCGGTTTCTTCCACAATTTTTTTCATATCTGTGGCCAGTACTTGTTCATCATAATTGGCTACACCATACATGGCTACTGTATGTGGAATCCCTAGGGCTGTAAATTGAAAGATTTTCTGATTACCGATTTCAATAGGTGAGTCTACCAGAATATCAAAATTCGGCACTGCCAGCGTCCATTTGTCGGAGCCTATCGGAGAAAGACCCGTAGAAATTTCCTTCCAGTCTTTGTATGGTTTTATGGTTAAGGTAGCAGGCTGGTCGGCCCATTTGTCTACACACATAAACACAGCAGCTGGCTGCACATATCCATGCGAAGCATCTATAAAAGGAGTCCGGACAGTGAGCTCGAAAGCATAGACCTGATACTGAATGGTAATCTCATCAGAATTATTGCTATAGACACGCCAGGTATTTTTAGAGATTTTTTCTGATTTAATGGAACTGCTCTTACCTGTCATGGCTGTAAAACCTTCCACCTGCCGGGCATATTCCCGAACCAAGTATGAGCCAGGTGTCCAGACAGGCATCTTGACATCTATAAATGGTTGTTTCAGGCCGCTGATGGTCATTTTGACATCGAAATAATGGGTGTGCGGCTGATCCATTGAAAGAAAATACGCAATTTTAGGAGTTGCCTGCACCCACAGTACAAGGCTAAAAAAGGCAGCACAAAGGAATACTAGTTTTTTCATGGAGATTGGTACAAGGGTTTTTAGGGTTGATCAGGGCTTGTTCATAAAAAAGAAGAGGCATTCAAAAAACTGATATATTTGTTTTTCCAATCAAGTCGTATCAATTAATGAATCCCCAAAAACAAACTTACACACTCCTATCATCAAGTGCAAGATAAACTCAATGATAGTCGAGATCAGAATACTGGACAAAATGTAAAAAGTGAGAAAATTCATACCTAAAAAACACTACATTTTACATTTTGTCCAGTAGTTTGAATTGTCAGTTTATTGATCTGGTATAGACATGGGAATAAAAAAAAATACAGGAATGATAGGTCTGGCAGTCACTGTGATTATATTGGTCGGACTCATTTTTTTTCCAAAGCCAGCAAACCGCTTGGTTTCTGAGCCGAAAGCAGTACTCAAGGCAGATACTGCTTTGAGTGATTCCGTAAAGAAAAATCTGTTTCGGTTTGAGCATCCATACATGGAGTCGGGTCATACATACAATGATGCTGCAAAACATGACAGTGCATTGTATTATTTCAAGGAGGCTGCTGTACGGTTTGAAAAAGATAAAAACTGGGTGGGATATATCTGGGCGGCTAATTATATTTCCCGTTTATACCTACTGGTAGACGGATGGGAGTACAAACAAGCCAAACAGTATATAGACAATGCCCTAAAAAAGAGTGAGAAATACCTGCCCGAAAAAGGACCAGAAATGGCTGTTGTGTATTGGCATCAGGGGCTCTATTTGTACAAAGAAGGCAATGCAACAGGGGCATTTACATCGTTTCAGAAGGCATTGCAGATTGCCCGGTTGTTTGTCAATGAAACGCATGTGTTCATAGCAAAAGTTTATCATTCCATGGGCGATGTATCACTGAATCTGGAGTTTAATACTATTGAAGCAAAGGAATTTTATACCAAAGCCCTGCTTATTCAGGAAAAAATACCTGATATTCCCAAGAATGATCTGATCCGTACCTACTATCGCCTGATGATGGTATTGATTAATCTGGATGATTATGAACATGCCCAATCGTTTTGTTATAAGGCTATTCAGATTGTAGATCAGCTTACGATGATGCGGCGAGGGTGGCAAGAATTGCTGGATGGAGCGTTAGGAGCCATTCATATGCTTCGGCAGAGAGATAGCAGCGCAATGACGATGTTATACCATGCACTGGAAAGAAACATACATAACAATGGAAGGAAGGAATATAGAGGATTTTATTATACGTCTTTAGGAAAGTTGTACCTCCAGAAAGGTGACATTCGCTCGGCCATAGATATGTACACCCGTGCAATGGACCTGGGTGACACCTCCAGGGTGGCACAAGCAGATGTATATTATGGACTGGGAGAAGCCTATCTGATGCAAAAAAAATATACACAGGCTTTGCATACTTTTACACAGTGCTTGCAATTGCGTTTAACCCTGAATCAATGTCGGTCTACAGATATTGCAGTGGTATATCAAATGATGAGTCAGGTATATCGTCAGGTGGGAAACCTAGATTCTGCACAGGTATATATAGACAAGGCCATCAGGTTCTGTTTAAAGCAAACACCCAAAGACCAGGTTTCCTCATCGGTAATACCGCATGTAAAAGAGCTTTATCAAGAGTTGAATACCTTTCAGATCATTCATGATGCTGCGTTGCTGGGAACAGAAAGATACAAGAAAAAAGACTGTGACATACTGTCACTTACCCAATCACTGGATTACTTCTTTCTGGCAGATACCCTGCTAACAACCTTCCGGTCTGACTATATACGGGAGAGTTCGCAACTGTTTGTGACAGAGAAATATACTTCTTTATATGAAGATGCACTGGATTGTACCTGGCATTTGTACAAGTCTACAGGCGATAGTACGTATTTAAACAGTGCTTTTCTTTTTGTAGATGGCAAAAAATCAAGTTTGTTGCTGGAATACCTAGGACAGAAAGAGATGTTGCGTCAATCCAATGAGTGGAATTCCATCTATCAACACTATACCGATCTTCAGGCAGAATCGAGATTTATTCAGAGTCTGCTGGAAACGGAAGGGTATTCTACTGTAGAGCAGGAACGGTTACACAGTAGATTACTAAAGGTTGAACAAGAGACAAAAGAAATCGAAGAGCATACGTTAAAAAATAAATTTCCAGCATACATGTCCCAACGTTCTTCCTCAAGAACTTCCCTGACTGACTTACATGCGGCATTAACACAGCAAAATACCTGCGTACTAGAATATGTGTGGGGAAACCAGTATATATACATACTGGCTATGTACCAGACACAAACCCGCTTTTACAGAATCAGCCATACGCCCGAAGTAGACAACCATCTAACGACACTGGCTACTATCCTGGAGAAAGGCTATGTGTCCAGAGAGTATGCATCTGATTTTAAGAATTTTACATCCAGTAGTCATGCCCTGTATCAACAATTGCTCGAAGTTGTATTGAACGATCTAGAAAAGAAGAAGGATGCACCTGTTCTGATGATTATTCCGGATGGGCGTTTATTTTTTGTTCCCTTTGAAATCCTTCTCACCCAGAAATCTGTATCGACAGATACGTATAAGAGCTTGTTATATGTACTGAACAGCTATACGGTCGGATATTGCTATGCGGCCAGGTTTATACAGCCACCAAAAAAATCTCTGCCTGGTACGTTAAAAACGCTTGGATTTGCTTTTTCGGAAACTGCTGCTGTATCCGCAGGACATACCCGAATAGATGCGATGCATGAATTACCAGGAACTTCTACTGAACTAAAGGAGGTAGAGAAGTATTTTGGGGGAGCTTTTTATACTGGCAAACAGGCCAAAGAAACCACATTTAAACAAAAGGCTCCTCACTATGATATTATACATCTGGCCTTGCATGGTCGGGCTGACAGTATCAATAGTTATCGTTCACGACTTATCTTTAAATCAGAGGTGGATCAGATAAATGATGGAAATCTCTATTCTTATGAACTATATGCACTACCCATGCAGGCAAAACTGGCTGTATTAACAGCTTGTGAATCTGGACGTGGAAAGGTACACCAGGGGGAGGGAGTGTTTAGTATGGCGCGAGGTTTTATACAGGCAGGTTGTGCATCAGTAGTCATGAGTCTATGGAAAGTAAATGATGCATTTACGGCAAACCTTGTCACTGATTTTTATAAAAATCTATCGGCAGGCACGGCAACGGATGTGGCATTGCGTGAGGCTAAGTTGCACTTTTTGGCCAGTGCCGATAACAGAACCTCTCATCCATCGTATTGGGCTGCTTTGATTGTACTGGGCAATCCATCTCAGGTAGTGAAACAACCTCAGGACAGGTGGTATAGCTGGGTAGTGATCGGTAGTATAGCTATTTTACTAGGATATGCAGTATATAAGAGAGTAGCCCTGAGAAAAAGGAAATCCCTTTAGCATGGATGATAAATTTGATATGCTAAAGGGATTTCTATGGGTATCAGTGTTGTGGATAGGCTGTGATAGCCTCGCCTGCGGGCAGGTAGGAGAAGGCTTCCTGTAGCTCGGCGGGTAGTTTTGGTGTATAGGTAAGCACTGCTGTTTCAGTATGTTTGTAGGTGTAATAGAAAAGGACAGATTCTGTCATACTCTTCTTTTCGGCTAGCTTGCGTAGTTCCAGACTTTTTTCCCAGAGTGGGCAGGTAAGATTGGTCGGACGCGGATTTCCACAGGGCGGCGGCGGTTCTGGCAGACGTATACCACCTACTTCTGGTGCATTGGTTTCTGATGGCGAAGAAGGTGTATACAGTGGTTCTGTACTGCTTGAAACTAGGTCATAGGTTACTTGATCTTCCCCGACATAGATATATAATGTTTTTCCAGCAACAGCCATTGCCGGAATATCCGCTTTGTACATTCTCAGGTTTTCCTCTACAGGCAGAGGTGTTTTCTGAGCGGTAGTAGTCTCTTTGTCGCTACGGGATTGAGGCGATACTTCGTGGTTGACGCAACTGCTTGCCAGCATCACACCCGAAAGTAGCAGGGCTAATGAAAATACAGGTTTCATAGTGTGGGTTATAGGATTAAGATGAAAGTAAGTGTACATTGTTTTTGTCTGGCTGTTTTATATGCTAGTGTATTTATTTCCTTAAAAACAGCCAGACAAAAATACAGAGTTTGATAGATTTTAAAAAGATGTCTAACTAAGGGTTATGGGGCACTAAAGACACCCAAGACAGATGGAATAAGTCTGGGAGTAGCATCTGTAGAAACCACATAGTTAATACCCCGACAGGTCATTTGGGTAGAACCACCGCTATCGAGTCTCATATTCCAGGTTGTACCAAAATCTAGTAAGGCTTGTCTGGCATCTACCTGTCTGGCATACCTAGATGTAAAGATATACACTACTTCGGGCTTTCCGTCTCCATTTCCATCCTTTACTCCTAGGTATGTTTGTCCTTTGTAGGGATCGTTGGCAGGATCTGTGGGCAGTGGATGATGTCCCACAATAGCTTGAGAGGCATCGTTGGTGACGGCAAAGAAAGGCTCACAGTAATTAGATGGATTTATGTAATCGGAGATAACCGCATACGAGCCATAGATCTTTAAAATCCGTTTCCGGTTAGAGTCATTATTAGCATAGCCGACGTTAAATACAGACCCCTCTTTGATGGGATAAGCCAGTTGTGTTGGATTCTGGCCGTTGTCTACAAAAAACTGGGCATTCTGAAGAGAAAACAGATAAGGCGTATTTCGGTAACTGTCCCAATAGGAAGGTAAGCCACTTCGGGATGTATGTAGAGGGCGTTTGGTGAAAAGAGCAGATGGTGTGGTACAACTTCCTGTATTCGAACTTCCCTGTATAAAACTAAGCCTGGCACCTGCTGCCAGATTTATTTCCTGTACATAATCAGGCTGACCACCTGTGTAATCTTTTCGATACAGGACGACTCCAGGGGCAGACTGAACGACATAAAAACCGCTTGGGACAGCTGTTGTTGCAGTGGTAGACAAGGTTGAATGATCGGTTGCAGAACCAATAGGTGTCTGCGTTTTTGAAGACGACGCAGGTTCAATAGTTGCCTGTTGCTGACAACCTGTCAAACTAGATGCAATAATACATCCTGTCACAAGTGATTTTATCATCTTATGCATATACGTAGTTGGTAAGGTATTTTTGTGCTTTGTCATTCTTGTTATATTGATAATGAATAAATTACGTTTCATATTTGTGAAAATAATTAGGTGAGAAAATAGGTTAACTCTGTATGGGTACAAAAGGGTATACAATCTGGTCAGATAAAGTTAGTAGATATGTATGGAAGAAAGAAAATATACAAAATATCTACAGAGAATCAGAAAATAATGCAGATGCTCGTATCATTCTAGTGCTTTTTATCGGGCGCAGATTTGATATCTGCCACAGAAGTTGGCAAATTCTACAGAATCAATAAATCCATCTAGCACATATTGTCTGCTTTTGCCTGAGTTTAATGCATTCATCCAGTTTTGGTAGCCTCCTGCATCCGGCTCCCGATCAAAGAAGGCTCTATAGAGAATGTATAGGTAGTCGCTGTTGCTGACATTGCGTCTTTTGAATTCTTCACTGTTGATGAATCCATTGGCTACATGCCCGGCACAATGCTCATTGAATAAAAGAACTCTGGTCCAGGTGCGTAATCCTTCTGGGTCAGACTCTCTGTTGAGACACTTTTCGTAAAACCGTTCTACAAAATTTCGGAGTACATTCAGGTCTTTCAGGCGAACTATTTTCCGAACATTTGACCAGCGACCCAACAGACCCACAGTCTTGCAGCGGGGGTCAGAAGGACTGAGCATATCGGCAGTCTGGTAATTGCCGATATAGATTCCCGTATGACCTATGCCTGAACCCGTCAAATCAAAGTAAATTAAGTCACCTGCTCTCAGATCCGTGTTATACATGTTGTATCGGTCATAAGCTACGTTGATGAAGCATTTCTTCGAGGGTTGATCATTGGTTGATTCACCGATCTGATAGCCCTCTGTCTGAATACCCCCAAAATTAGTACGGGTAATGGTATAATAGAGAGAGGCAACAAAACTCGAACAATCCATCGAATAATCGTTTCCGGCAGTCATGACCTGGTACCTGGGCGTGGCACCATATACATACCGGTTCCGTCCGATAAACTGTTTGGCTAAATCAGCGGCTTTTTGTCCATAATTTTCATTCCATATGCGTGCTGCCTTATCCAGATTTATCTTCTGAGGGGCTTTGGGTATTTGCAGATCAGGTTCATTTTGGGTACAACTGGTCACTAGAGATGCCAGCAAACCAACGACTAATGCGATTTTTACAGGGAGTAGATTTTTCATTTTTATAGATAACATACAGATTGAAGATGCTTTATAAACGATACCCTACGAAGCCAGGCAGGGGCTTTGATTAGTAGTTTCCTTGAGACTGCCAATCGGATTTGTTCAGGCTGATCGGATCATGAAAATAATAGGTGTTTGGACTGTACAAATAAACGACAAGGCATGTCATGCATCACACCTAAACGTACAACTGACCACCAGCATTCTGTTTTCCGGGTAACAGATGCGCAAATTGAGTGGCGTTGTATACATATATTGCAGCCGCACGGAAAGGTCAACTATGGATAAAAAAAAAGTATAATTTTTTTATCCATAGAAATTCCAGTTGGGAAATCGGTTTTCTCTGAAGATGTAATAGGCTGGAGTGGGGTAGAGGTAGCTTTAACGTGAATTCTGAACAGATTACTTGCTGACAACTACGGAGAAGTATAAATATGAGGTTGTGTATCAAAATGTATGATAATTTACTGTCTGATTATCAGTTATTTACTCTGACTGACTGGAGATTTGATGGAAAAATAGTTGTCAAAAATGACAAAATAGAACAGCTTCTTATCTGGTCTGTGCCTGAAAAGTTCAGTTCTGCGGTTGGAGGCTTGTTTTTCCATCATACATTTTGATACACAACCTACTCCCACACACCCAAATTTTTCTACCTGGATTAGATGCCTATAATGTACCTATTTAATTTGTATAACCCATAAAATACCTACTTTTATGCCACAACTCTTTAGGGCAAACGCATGATGAAATTTTATTTGCTGTATAACCAAAATCAGGTTTTATTTTTGGAAATTATCAGACAGTTATAAAAAGTCTGCCAACAAAAATTTTGACGAAACACTGAAAAATTAGTGAAAATTTTTCTCATTGCGGTTGCCCTATAATTTATTTGACATATTTTGACTTTTGGAAAAAAATCTCTATCTCGAGGCCAGTTACACTATATGTATTAATCACCTCAAACATGTTGACGATGAAGAGTAAAGCAAAATTTCTTATCTTATTTCTTTTTGTGGCGTTACAGGGTGTGGCACAAAAACCAAATATAGTTTTTATCCTCGCCGATGACTGGGGATGGACAGACTGGCAAATGAATGGAGCCCCACAAGGTTCTACGTTCTATGAAACGCCCAACCTAAACAGTTTAGCAAAACAGGGAATGTACTTTAACCAAGCGTATGTACACCCCCTTTGCTCGCCAACTCGGGCAGCCCTTCTTACAGGTAAATATCCCGGAGCTCGATTGAAAATGCACGTAGCTATTACTGGTAGTTCTGTGCCCAACCCATCATTACCAGCATCTTGCAACTCTCAGTCTCCAACTTGTTACCCTAGTTCCATTAATAATTTACCGTTGTCGGAAATAACGTTAGCCGAAGAACTCAAAAAAGCAGGGTACTCTACCCATCATTTTGGAAAGTGGCACCTCGGTGATGGGCAATTCGACCCGAATAAGCAGGGGTTCGACACGCAGTTTGCTGTAGGTGGAGCCGGTCCGGGAAGCGGGGGGTATTTTGCACCTTATGCAGGCATAAAAGATATACCGCAGGGTCCTAACGGTGAGTACCTGACCGAACGATTAACCAATGAAGTGTGTGCTAAAATCGAGCAGGAGAAAAATCGTCCCTTCTTCATTTACTTAGCCCACTATAATGTTCATTCACCCTATGAGGCTAAACCAGACTTGGTAACAAAATACAAGCAAAAAGCGGCCAACCAAAGCGCAACAGCCCGACATCGACACCCTGAAATGGGTGCTATGGTAGAATCATTGGATGCAAGCATCGGTAAAATAAATGCTTGCTTAGAGCAACTTGGTTTAGATAAAAACACCATACTGGTGGTGATGGGAGATAACGGAGGAGTAGCCTGGACCAACGATAAGAATCGACCCACTGTACCCGTAACAAGCAATTTTCCACTCCGATCAGGCAAATCTAGTTTTTATGAAGGCGGCGTACGTGTTCCACTGATTGTAAAATACCCTACTATAGTACCTACCGCAGTTACACAACAACTCCCCGTACATATCATTGACTTTTACCCTACCCTACTAGAATTAGCAGGTACCAAAGCATCGCCCGAAAAAGACGTTATAGACGGGAAAAGCATAGTTCCACTGCTCAAGAACACAGTAACTGCAACTGATCAGGTTTGGAAAAATCGCCCTTTGTTCTGTCACTTTCCTAGGGCTGCTCAGGTGGGAGCCCCTGTTGGCGGTTCATTTATTCGGCAGGGAGACTTTAAGCTGTATCGGTACTATGGTTTTTTTCCAGACGGACGCGATAAGTACGAGTTATACAACTTGGCAACAGATATAAGCGAAACCAGAGACTTGGCAGGAAGCAACGCCGAATTAGTAGGTACACTAACAAATAAACTGAATACCTGGCTGAAAGATACTAAAGCACTGGTTCCGCGTCTAAATCCTGCTTTTAACCCAAGCAGCATAACGCAACAGGCACGTCTTGACGGCTCTAAGGTTGTCGATGGAGTATCAAACACCCATGAAAACGGCAATTTGGTAGACTATTTTGTCTATCCAAACCCGGGGAATGAAATCGTCAGTGTTGATTTGGAGGCAGTGAAGTCCAGTGAAGTGGAGATTAATATTACAGACTTATCAGGAAAAGTAGTTAAACAAACCAAGTTTGAATCGGCTCCCAGATCGGCACAAATTCCGATTAACGGTATTAGCGATGGCCAATATTTAATCCAGATAAAGGCTAAAAACTACCCTGTGGTTGTAAAAAAAATAACTATTAATCGATAACATCAAAAAATAGGAGGTTGTAAGAGCGTGTTCGGTGAGAAAATCCCAAATACGCTCTAAGCTGACATAAAACACCTTCTTTGGTATAATATTCATTACTCTACCCGAAGAAATTTGGTAACTAAGAAAGAAAATCTGTTGTCCGTCTTTAAGTTTTAGATTTATTAATCCGACATAAAAGTTTTAGTCGTTCTTTGACATACTGTTAAATTCAAAATTTCCTGCTTATCTAAGTGATTTTTTTTCCAAACCACCGTTGCATCGTTCGTTCTGAGGGGATTGTTTTTTGATCATAACGGCTTTGTAAGCCGATACGAATCCGACCAGCTCCCCATCAAGGATGAACTCTTTTGAGCCACATCGCTACTCGATACATCTTGTCTTCACTGCGAATGGTCTTTATACCACGATTGGCGTAACAATATAATCTGTTTACGAATAGCTAAAGGTATGGCTTGTCCCATCTAGTTTGAATTTAACAATATGCCAAAGAACAAAAAACTAGATCTTTATGTCTATCTAAAATCTAAAACTTAAAGACGGACAGCAGTGTCTGATAGTTAACGTATTGTTGCGGTTGTTATCCCAAGTTTACGTTAATTTAGACAATATCTCTTGTGCCTTTTCCTGGTAAGGATTTGGTGTAGAAGAAAGTTGAACCAGCAGAAGCTGGGCTGTTGTGGGCTGATTATCCTGTAAATAGCTCAGAGCCAGATACCAGGTTGCGTCTGTCCTGAACTCGGTATACTGGTTCCGATAGGCAACAAAGGTTTCAATGGCTTCTCTACTTTGACCGGCTCCCAGATAAGCATTACCCAGATAAAACAGAATTTCCTCATTTTTTTCTTTTTCCAGAATGCGACGGAAACGTTGAATGCTTTCTGTATACCTAGCCTGTGTATATGATTCAAATGCTTGCTCTGTTTCGGTTTGAGACTGCCCACCACGCTGGCTATAGTTTCCTAATACAGCATAGGGTTTGTAATAAGCTGTTGCAAGAGCTGTGGGAGTTGGGGTACTTGTTTGAAGCCACAGAATTGTCGTTGCCAGTAAAACCAACACACTGGCTGCTATCCAAAAGAAACGAGACTGCCAAATGGGAATCCGCAGTATTTTTGCTTCCAGGGTTGCCGTTGAGTTATTCATTTCCAGATGGAAATTATTCAGTTGTGCACGTAGCTCTTGCCTGCCTGCCGTTCGTATGTTGCGCACCATTGCTTGTTCCAGTGCCACCTCCTTCCGGAATGAGGTATCTGTTTGTAGCTTTGTATTGAATTCTTCCAGAAGCTGACCATCCAGTAACCCTAGCAGATACTGTTCGATGATTTCGTCTTTATTGTCGTCAGTAATCATTGTTTTATAGAAGTCTTGGTATGTCTATTGCCCGAATATACTTTTAAGTCTGTTTTTACACCTGAATTTTTGCTGCTTGGCTACTTGCAGGCTTTTATATTGAAGTGTTTCTGCTAATTCTTCCATCGAAAGTTTTTTGAAATAAAACCCAATCAATAAACTACGGCACGGCTCACCCAGACTATCAATGGCTTTTTGTATCTGTGTATCGTCAGGCAATGTCTCAGTCTCGTCTTGTATTGGGTTTATCGTATCCTCTTCCAGAAGAATATATTCTTCAATATCTGTAAAACGTGGTTTGTCTCGTAGGTGAAGCAGCCATTTTCGGCGGCAGATCGAATAGAGAAATGTACTGATTTTGCAGGTTAGTACAAAGGTGCTATCCCAAGCTTTTTCCAGAAAATCCATCATGCTTTCCTGATAGATATCTTTGGCATCTTCCACTGTGCCACTATTCAGGGTGACCATCTTCAGAATCATAGGCCAGTTAGTCTGGTAAACATATCTTGTGGCTTGTTCGTCGTGATTTCGTAGGGCTGTTAAAAGTTCATCTTCTGTATAAGAGTATGTATGCATAGGAATAAGGAATGAGATCTATACTTTTGTATCACTCCTTACCAGTGCCCGTATGGCAAGTCTATCTGTTAATAACAGGGGTAAGGATAGGTCAACGGGTAAGGTGTGTTTTTTTTAGAGACAGGACTATTTTTCTGACATATGATACCCTCTAGAATGTTTTTCTCTAGAGATGAGGTGACAGATGTACATGCTCATTAAATTAAGAAAAATCCTTACTTTTGTATTTATTTTTCACCTCCAAAATTACTAAAAAATGAAAATAAGCACTCAGATTTTTAAAGATTTACGCTGTTTTTTGCATCAAGCCGACAAAAATCGTTCAAAATATCGCCAAAATTTCCAAGATTTTACAAGGAATTCAAAATTAAACTTTTCAAAGATTACTATCTTTATGCTCACGCTTTTAAAAAGTCATTACAAACTGAGCTGAACCAAATTTTTATCAAAGGTAAAACATGCACTAAATCCGCCTTTTGTCAAGCAAGAAAAAAACTCAAAATCAATTTCTTTGAAGACCTTTTTGCCCAAACGGTCAGCAGTTTTTACAAGCACGACCAACCCCTTACTTTCAAAAAATATCGTCTTTGGGCTTGCGATACCACTGTTAAAATCCTGCCTAATAACGAAGAAACGCGTAAAATAGGCATTCACAAAAACCAATTCAAAGAAGTAGCCTCAGTCAAAATATCTGCCTGTTTTGATGTTTTTTCAAAAATAATTACCCAAGTCGAACGCTTTGATAAGCGCACTGCCGATTTGCTTTGTTGTATTGGACAACAAGTAAAACAAATTCCTGAGGATGTCATAACTATTTATGACAGAGGGTATGGCTCGCAAATTCTCCCGTTTTTCCACGATTTGTATGGCTCAAAATATGTCATTCGTCTCAAAACAGATTTTTCCAATGCAGTCAAAAAATTCATACAAAGCATTGATAATGAAATACTTGTTACAGAACCTTTGAGCGAAAAAACCTACAAAAGATTGAAAACTTTGGGCATCAGAAAATCAAAAATAGACACCATTTCCTATCGTTTGGTGAAGGTCATTTTAAGCACAGGCGAAACAGAAATCTTGATGACAAATTTGGACAATACATTTACTGTCAGCGATTTATCTGAAATTTACAGGCTTCGTTGGGGTATAGAGACTTGCTTTGGTGGCATCAAAAATCATCAAATGTTAGGAACATTTTCAGGCTATTCCCAAGCAGCAGTCAAGCAAGATATTTGGACTAGCTTGATTTTTTACAACTTACAGACTATCAGTATCTTAGCATCGGAAGTGAAGGCAAAAGCCATTTCCGAAAAGCGAAAAAATAAGCTATCCAAACGCAAGAAAAAAGCAAATCAAGGTTATCAACTCAACCGAAATATTGGTGCAAATACACTCAGAATGTACCTACCTGAGTTGCTTCAATGCCCTGAAAATCAATTAGATAAACTCTTAACTGAAATGGAAATCTACTACCTGCAAAGTTTAGAGATGGTCAAAGAAACCCGCCGAGAACGCAAGAAGAAAATGATACGCCAAAATGACCGACATCATACCGAAATGAACTATAAAAGAGGTTTCTAATGCTTGCAAAGATGCGTAGAATAGTTACCTGATAATTGTACTATTCCATTTATTTGAAATGATGTGAAATGTGAATTTTGATGATGAAAAAAGCATCGGGGATAGCTATATCCCCTTTCAGCCTATTTTTGAGAAAAATGTACGAATTTCTAAAACTGGGACGGTAAAACAAACCCCGTGCCAAGAAAAATCCTTAATTTAATGGGTTTGAACCGATGTTGTGCGTTCGCTTTTTTTTATTCGGTTAAATATTTGTTGTCCAATGTATTCATTCAGTTTTTTGTATTTTGTCCGTCTGTAATATACGTCCCAGTAACTTATCATTCTACTTTCTGTTTGTTGTCTATATTTAGGATTTTCAGTGAAAAATTTCAAATAATTATTAATTGTCTTGTCGTTAATGTGTTTGTCAGCAACTTCTAAAATTTCCATAACATATTCTCCTAAAAGCTGAAAAATATAAGGAATTACAAAATAGTCGTTGGTGTTTTCAATCAGTTTTTCCAATCTTTTTTGACGAACAAACCCGTTATGATGTCTTAGAAACTGTCTTAAAATAGTCTCAGAGTCGTTTTATCATCAAATCAATGGCGGTGATATAGATAAAATTCTCTGAACTAAGTGTGGTTTTCTCATACTCTTTGCTCAATCGTCTGTGAAAAGAAAGCCAGGCAAAACTTCGTTCCACCACCCAGCGGCGTGGCAACACCACAAATCCCTTT
>JACCDR010087129.1_pt1 | contig 35131 bp, 47 predicted proteins | sample 7446431 | NCBI WGS metagenome assembly JACCDR01 (sample SAMN15323443, study PRJNA562643) | freshwater metagenome | isolation source: river surface water | place: USA:Blue River Watershed | collected 2017-08-17 | reverse complement strand
GCCGTGCTGCCGCCCACCGCCATCAGCCCGATGTTGTTGCACACCCGCTGCACAATGCCGGTCAGCGCGGTGGTTTTGCCGCTACCGCTTTCACCGGTCAGCCAGATGTGCGGGCGCCATTCCAACCCCCCGCAAATCGGGGCTACCATGCAAAACCCTGCCAGCAGGCGGGCATACACCGGCACTTCCCAATTCAAAAAGGCGCAGGCGTCAATCAGCTTTACCGCTTCGGCCGTCTTCATCGGCGTCACCAGCTTCACGCCCATGCTGGGCTTCACTTCATACACGTATTCGCTGGGGTAGGCATGGATCGGCACCACCTTGTTGCCCACCAGCAGCTCCTGCCCGGTATGGAACACCACGTCGCCGTTCTTTTCCAACCACACCCCGCGCCCGCGTATCCGCTTGCCGTCAAAGTACCCGGCCTTTTCCGCCCAGCGTTGCAGCGCGTCGCTGCACACATGCTTGTCCACTCCGCCCTTCTTGTCGGGGAACAGGTCGTACCAGAAATCCAGCGGCATCAGCGTCAGCAAATGGCTAAGGTTGCCGCACTGTTCAGGGGCCAGCGCCACCATCACGCCCCGCTTGCGGGTCATGAAGTAAATCTTGTTGTCGCCGCCGTAGCCCAGGCAGCGCAGGTCTTTCTGGTTGTCCAGGGTTTGCGCGTGCATGGTGGCATACTTCCCGCGCTGGCCCTTCTGCTGTTTGCCATCCACCTTGTCCAGTTCAACCGCCAGCTTCTCCACCACATCCAGCGCCAGCGCCGACTTCAAATACTCTCTAACCTTAACATCATCAGGCTCATCACATACATCCCATGCAAGGTCATGGCGCTTTTCCTCCAGCGGTTCCCACACCAGGTCAACCGTGCAACCCTGCCCCTTCAGAATACCAGCAATCTCAAGCGCAGCCTTGTGTCCAGGCACATCATAGTCAGGCCAGATGGTCACGCGCCGGTTCACAATCCGGCTCCAGTCTGTCTTCGGCACCCCGTTGGCGCCGCCAATCCACGCCATGCACACGGCCGCCTCGCCCACCACCGCCGCCAGCCGGTCAGCCTTCTTCGCCCCTTCGGCAATGTAAACCTGGGCATCAGGCCGCTGCACTAGGTGGTGCAGGTTATAGGGCGGGCGGTTATCAGGCCAGTTTTTCTTGCACCAGCCGGTCACATCTTTTATTTCGCCAGTCCAAGTGTCATCACCCTCGGCATTCTTTTGCATCACGGGGAAAACATGGTGGCCCCAGCTGGTGGGGGTGGGGTATTTGGTGCCGTTCTTGGTGCGGTAAATCACTTCCCGCAACACCACCCGGCCGTCCTCGTCATGAAACAGGTGCACCCGCTCCGGCTTACCCTTGGGTTCCGGCATCGGCGGCGCATCATCCGGCAACGGTAGCGGGGTAAACTCTTCGTCGGGTATCCGCTTGGCTTTAGTCTCTTGGTCACGCCGGGCCACATCCAGCTGCACCACGTTGCCGCTGTCCCATGGCGCATTCAATTCCTTGTAGGCATCGCCCTGCCCAAGCCCTTTCAGGTAAGCATACAGGCTAATGAGATCGCCACCGTTGGCATCATTGCCGGCCGCAAAGTCGGCCCACTTGCCGGTGCGCAGGTTGATCTTGAAACTCCCGCGCTTCATGTCGGTACGGGTGGGGTTCACCACCACATACTCCGGCCCTTCCTTCCGCCCGCCGGGAAGCCACGCCTGCACATGGCCCATGATGTCGCCATGCAAGCGGCGCTTCAGTCCCTCAAAATCCATTTTATTACCCATGCAGCACCCCCGCCTCAATCCGCAACCCATGCAGGATGCGCCACAGAATAACCAGGTGCGTCCAGTCCGGGCGCACCACGCCGTTCTCCCATTTGGAAATATAGGTGCGGTCAACCCCCACTAGTTCTGCCAGCTGTTCCTGCGTCATGCCCAGCTGCTCCCGCAGCTGGCGCATCTCATCCAGTGTCCGCTCTATATCAAGCGGGTGCCGATCATCGCGGCGAGGGGTAGGGGAGGGGGCCACCAATCTTCTTTCCTTTATATATTGCTTATGGTGCATACGGTGAAAGTTCATGTCAAGCACATTTTTATGTTGACTGCGCGTCACACAAGCAGTAGTGTCATGGCATAAGGAGATAAACCATGACCGACCTTACACTTAAAAAAATCTTGTCGGCCGTTAAGATGTGCAAAGCCCACGACCAGCAGAACCGGGCACGGCAGCTGGCCTACGCCTGGTAGCCGTATGATCTGGCCTTCTCGCAAATGGAAGTGATGGAGCAGGGAGGCCGTGACATCACCGACCTGTTTGATGTTTACGGTGTCCCGCGCATCCGCGAGCTTTATGAACAATGGAAAAAAGAAAGGCACAGACTATGAGCCACGCCCACATATTCACTATTCACACTTCGCCCTCGCGGCAGGGCGGCAAGATGCAGGATACCATCAAGGAGCTGGTGGCCAAATCGCTGATGCAAATAGAGGCATTGTGCGCGGCGTTTATAAAGCAAAACCCCGACTTGCCTATAACCGATATTCAGCTTTGTCAGAAGACTGAAGGTACGACAATAACATGGTGGGTTGAACCCCGTGCGGAAGACCGCATGTTGGTTTCCGAAAATAAATCCTTAAAGCGCGAGATGACCGAACTTCACGACGCCATCAAACGCGGCGAGAAGATTTTACTTGGCGGCAAATGGTACCGCTTTGAAGAATGCGAAGGAGATGAGTAACATGAAAGCCATCATTTACATCCGCGTTTCCACCGGCCGGCAGGTAGCCGAAGGCGAAAGCCTGGAAATGCAGGAGAAGCGCTTGCGCGCCTACTGTGTGGCCCAGGGGTTTGATGTGCACGAAGTCATCCGCGACGAAGGCGTGAGCGCAAAAACCCCCTTGGCCCTGCGCCCCGGCGGAAAGCGCCTGCTGGCCCAGCTTGGCCCGGTCATCCGCCATGTGGTGGTGCTGAAGTTTGACCGCATGTTCCGCAACACGCTGGATGCCCTGGCCACCATCGGCCACTTCAACCAGGTGGGCATCAGCCTGCATGCGTTGGATTTTGGCGGGCAGGCCATAGATACCAGCACCGCCTTCGGCCAGCTCATCGTCACCCTGCGCGCGGGCTTCGCCCAAATGGAACGCGACATCGGGCGCGAGCGCACGCTGGATGCCATGCGCCACAAGCGCGGCAAGGGCGAATGCCTGGGCCAAACCCCTTTCGGTTTCACCAACGTGGACGGCCAGCTGGTGGAAGACCCGCGCCGCGCCAAGGTGCTGGCCGAGATGCAGGCCATGCACGCGGCCGGCAAAGGGGTACGCGTGATTGCGGACATCATCAGCTCCGATTACGGCGCCCCGTTCACCGTCAGCCACAACACCGTGTGGCGGCTTATCAAAACCAACCAGGAGAAAACCGATGCCCCTGCTTAACTTTCAACCCACCTTTGCCTTGCCAGTCTTGGCAGGGCTGGAGCAGCGGCGTCGGGAGGAATGCTACGCCGGCCGCAAACCAAACCCCATTACCTGGCGCGAAGAGGCAGAACAGATTGCCGCCACCTTTGCCCATCCCAAGAGGCAAACTATCCGGGCTTATCGCAAAGCCGGAAACCCCAAGCCGGGCGATACGCTGTACCTGTACACCGGCGCCCGCACTAAGGCATGCCGCAAACTGGGCGAGGCGGTATGCCTTGAGGTTATCCCTATGCACATCACCCACAAAGGGTTTGGGTTTGAGGGCGGCCACCATCTGGGGCACTTCATAAAACTTTACGGCCACGGCGCCAGCCTGATGAAAGGCTTTGCCCGTGCCGATGGATTTTCCGACTGGCCTGCCATGCGCGACTGGTTTGAAAAAACGCATGGGCTGCCCTTCAACGGGCTGCTCATTCGCTGGTAACAACCAAGGAGAAAAACAATGGATACACCGAAAAGAACCGAAGGCGAACTTATCATGCGCGGCCTGCAGCATGCCATTGGCGAAGCTGCAAAGCAGTGTGCTGAAGAGGCTGTCAAAAAGTTTGAGCATGATCTGAACCAACGCATCAGCTCTATCGTACTGGATGTTGCGCGCACATTCAGCGTGAACGTCATGCGCGATGAAGTAACAATCACTCTCAAAGATGCAAGGAAGTAAGCCATGACCATCACCAGTAACCGCCTTACCGGCAAAGAAAAACCCATGTCCCGCGACGAGCAGTACATCCACGAGCGCCTGAAGGAAAGGCCCACCACACCCGATCAGCTGTTTGAGCAAATCTGGCAAGCCTACCGCCACCACACCGCTGACCGCCAGACGGTCAAGCGCATGATGGAACAATACGCCATGGGCATGAAGGTTATATTCTGGGATCGCAAGCCAGCGTTTGAATGCCAGCCAGGCTGCACCGTGCAATATGACGAGGCTGACAACACCTACGTTGTGCGCTACTCGCCCGATGATATTGGGCGCATACATGGCGTGAAAACAAAAGGAGAGTAACCATGAAAGGCACTGTTAAAGTAAACGCCATGGAACCAACCCGAGAAGGAAAAACCAAAATGCAAAACCTACAACCTAACCGCTCACCCACCGCCATGATCAACCTGGCCAAACAGGTCAGCCAATCCCTTGGCACACCGCAGGCCATGATCATCGGCATTGCGGCCGACGGGCTGATTATGTCCGCCTCCTACGGCGACACCAAACTGGATTGCATCTTGGCCGGTAAGAGGCTGGATGAAATCATTGAATTCATGGAAAAGGAATAATGTTATGCGCCTCCCTATCATTCTAATCGCTACCCTCCCCGCGTGCACCACACTCTCACCCAGCATGCAGGTAGCCGAAGCTGTCAATCGCCAAGTCAATCAATCCATAACCTACATATCCGACATAGAACAGTACGGCCAAAGTGACCGCTGGGTTGTTGAACCTGTCAGTGGACAGGGAGACTGTGAGGATTATGCCCTCACCAAAGCCCATCGCCTGAATGCTGGCGGTATTGTTACAACCACATCTGTTTGTTTGCGGAACACGCGAACGCCCCATGCGGTTGCGTTGGTTCACGATGGTGCCGATCAATGGGTATTGGATAACCTCTACCCTTACGCCATCCGCAAGCAGGATTACTCCTGCGACGCATGGATAGACAGTGCCTTGCTTCGTAAATCAATCTACACGGGAAAGTGAAAACGCATTTTAACGCCCATACAAAAAGCCCCCAACCGGGGGCTCTATCATACAGCCTGTGCTATTCGGCATCCGGCGCATCTAGTTCATCGCTGGCGTGCAACGACAGGCTTACCTGCCAGCTGGCAAACTCGCTGGGTTCTTGTTTGTAGATCTCACGGTACTTAACAGCGGCGGCGCTCATGGCGCTTTCAATGCTGTCCGCCTCAATCTCAAACTCTTTGTTTTTCTTAGTCAGCCCCATGCCGGGGAAGTTGACGCCAACCTGGACTTTTACTTTGAACTTCATGGTTCGGTTCCTTTTAGGTTACTATTTTATCAGAGGGCTTGAGGCGCGGGGTGAGAGTTGCAGGCTTCGGTGGCGCCTTATCCTGCACGTTTAACACCAGGGCCTTTTGCTCCCCCTTGTGGAAGAGTGCCACTTTGCCACCACGCCCCTCAAACCCTCCAATCTTTGGGTTACTTCACGCTACGCAAAAAGCGGGCTTCAGCCAAACGGAAGCCAAACAGCGGCCACAGTTTGTCAAACGCCTGTTTGTAAGCCAGGCTCTGGCCAATCTTTTCATCAAAGTTGGCGGGGTCAACGCAGGCGCTTTCGCCGCGCACGCTGTACCCGTTGTCCAGCGTCAGGCTGCACACCGTCACCGTCTGGTCAATCTTGGCATAGGCCACGCGGGCAATGCGACTTTCCATATAGGCGGCCGTCACCTTCTCGCCGGGCTTGGCCTCAATGGCCGCCAACAAATCCTTGTCGTTCGTGTACAGGTCGCCCTTCTCCACCGGCGCCGTAGCTGGCTGCGCAGTCGTGTCTGGCACGTTGGTGCCGGCCGTGTCGCCTTGCGCCGTTTCCGGGCTGACGGTGGTTTGGTCTTCGCTCATGATGATGTCCTCTGTTTAAGTTGGGTGCGGGGGCAGGAATTGAACCTGCTGCATTCAGCATATGAAGCTGACGCGCTACCGGTGCGCTACACCCGCCCGGTAAACATAACCCCGCAAAATCGCGGGGTCAACATTTTGCAAGAGGGGCACCTAAAAAAAGAATGACGCCGGATTGCTCCGGCGTCAAGCCTCGTCTCCGGGCTTAACCCACCCCGGCCGGGAGATACAGGATCACCTCCTTTCAACGGCCTTCGCGGCAGGCCACAGTCTCTGCCTTGGTTAAGTGCACACTGCCGCAATGTGGGCAGTTGTCGGCCAGCAGCTTGCGGGTTGGGCAAGGCGGCCGTGCGGGCGGCACCAGCTCCAGTTCCGGCTGGTGCGGGTCAGGCGCCAGCGTGTGGGGCGGGTAACGCTTTTCCCGCGCATGGCGGGTACGGTGGGCCGCAAGGGTTTCGGGCGTCAAACGCATCAGCGCCTCCTGAACGGTAAGGTGTTGCCACTATCGGCAACACCATCATGCCCCCGTTTTAATTGGCGCAATACCCGCTTTCCCCCAAACAGAAACACCGGTAGTTGCGGTTGTGCCGCACCGCCCACTCCTTAAACGGCCGGTCATCCAGCACGCCGGCCAAGGCCGGGCTGGGCTGCACCCACTCCGGGCAGCTGGCACTAGCGCCGGGCGGGAGGGTTGCGCAGCTCGTCATCAAGCTGGCCGTCAGTAAGGCCATCCACGTCATCGCGGTTTTTTGCATCGGTCTTGCTTTCCCTCAATCGCCGCGTCAGGTCGCGGTTCAGCTGGTCGTTCCCCGCCTTCAGCTGGCCGGCCATGAAGGCGACAAAGGTGGCCAGGGCCACCTTCAGCGTTTCCACCAGGCCGCGCCACAGCTCGCCCATTACTGGCCGGCGGGCACGGTGGTGGGGCTAACCGGGGCAGGCTCGCTGCCGGCGGCGTAGGCGTCCTTGCAGGCGTCCCACTTCTGGCACAGGGCATCGTCCACGTCGCTGGCAGTCAGGGCCACCAGCAACGCGGCAAGGGCGCCCAGCACCACCAAAATACGTTTTTTGTGAGCGGCAATGGTTTCTTTCAGTTTAGGCATAAGGTTGTTCCTCCTATTGGTTTATACCGGCCAACGCCAGTCCTTTTAGCAGCACCTCATCGGCATAAGGTTGTTGGCCGTTCTCGTGCTTGATAATTGCTTTAACCAGCGCCAGCATAATGGCAGGCACCTTTACGTCAACCACGTCATCCAGTTTCACACTCATAGCCTTAGCTACTGCGCGGGCATAGGCACCAGTGTCTTGTGTGTAAGTTTTGCCGTTGGCGTTACCTACCGGCGGGGCCCAGCGGTTAATAATTTTTCGCACCGTATCCAAATCATGCTTGGTTTGGTAAGTCAGCAGCACGCGGGCTAGGGCCCGGATGCCATACTCATGGCTAATAAATTGAAAAAAATCCCTATCGTTTTGACGGCTAACCAGCCCTTGCCATTTATCACGGCTTAACCGGATGTTACCTGGATTTCGGTTGCGGATGCCGCGGGGTAGCATGTTTGTTCTCCTATGTTAACTAAAAAGGCGGCGCCGGATAGGGCCAGCGCCGCCTTCTTACCTGGCTCACCCAAGCTTAGAATTGGCGGTACCAACGATACTTAACCGGTACGCGATATTCAACCCGCACATCCATCACTTCGGTGGTAGAAATGTTGGTGCCAATCACACGCAAGCTTCGGGCGCTTGTATCAAGGGTGGTAGAAATAAGCGGAGACGCGCTGGTCACACTGCCAAGGGCAGTGGTGCTGCTTACGGCATCGGTGTAAACCGTGCTGCTGCCATCAATGCTAAACCCAACCAGGCTAAGTGGGGCCTGAATAATTGTGGCAGAAACCCCATTATCGTTAGCGGTAGTGGCTAGCAAATAAAGGCGCGGCGTTTCAAGCGTATTGGCAGGAATATCAATCGTTGCACTGGTTGTACTGGCATTAAGCTTGGTAGCTTTTACCACGCTGTATTCATCATTGCTGCGGGTTGTGATGGTGCTCCATGTTCCAGCCGTCAACCCGTTGGTTAAGGCAAATGATGGAACAGAATACAAAGCACTGAAAGCAGCAAAAGCCAGCAGGCCAAAGCTACGAAGGGTTTGGGTCAGACGCATGGCTTTTCCTTTCATAAAATGTTGTGCGTAGGGTCAGCATCTACCTTACAAAGGTTAGATGTCAACGCTGTAAAAATTTATGCTGCATCCCGTCGTTGCTTTATCGCCACAACTCGCTTACGCGACGAAGCATGCGGGCATTCAAAAGCATCCATACGGCCTTTTAAATCATTAAAAAGTTCATTTAACATCCCCACTGTTTCATGGTGCCTCATCATAGCATCGTTGTTAGAATTTAATGCCTGGGTAGAATTATTAAGTGCAATAGTACTGCTATTAAGAGCCGCTACAATTTCTTTAAAAATAGCCACAACCACTGGTGCAGCACGCCATACGGCATACCCAACCGCAAAAAAGAAAATCATTAACGGGCCATAAGTAAAAGCATATTTTACAATTAACGTATCCATGTCCATTAAGCCGCCCCCACGCTTATCATATATTCACGCATGATGCTGTAAAAATTACTTTGTTGTGTTGTAGATAATGAAGCTCCGGCAAAAACTGCTGCTATCTGTTTTGTTGAAAAACCTTGCGGATTATTACTGCTGTTTCCATAAGCGCAAGCATAAAAAACTTTAGAAGAAATATCATTCGCGGTGCGCGAAAATGTTTCAAGCTGAACACCATTTATAAAAATACTCCCACCAAATTGGCTAGTCCGGTTAATTAAAGTCATCCCAGCAGCAGAAACACTGTTAGTTGAAGTGTTACTGCTACCTGAATTCCCGGAATTAAAAACCACTTTATCAGAAGCATTACGCGTTAACACGCGGTTGCCATTTGTTCCAAATTCAGAACCGCTACCTGTTGCACTGCTTGTCGTCCACACGCCAAACATGGCATTAAATTGTGCAAAATTACTACCTGCCGATTGATTAAAATTTGTGTTAATACAGCTATTTGTTCCATTTCCGGTATAACCACGATCAGTTTGAAAAGATGGAGAAGAAACCAAACTTGCAACGCGCGTTGGGGTTTTCCAATCAATCAACACAGCGGTGGCATTATGGCCTGCATAAACCTGCAGCATATCTAGCTTAGACCACACACCGGCGCGGTCAAGCCGCGTAATCATGTGGGCAATTGCTTCCTGCCGCAAAGCACTAGGCTTTGTTGACATGGCCGCAAAAAGCGCATCAGCTTCTGGCTTGTAACTTTCTTGTAAAGTCACCCCAAAACCCATAGTTAAACCACCCGTTGACCAACCAATGTTACCGTTTTGCTGGTTTCAGATGCCTGCGAGACTGGCCTGATGTAAGGCACAGCCATTGGCAAAATCCGGCGCAAACTATAAAAACCGGCCGTAGAACCGCTTGTTAAAGTTACTGAAACAGTATTACCTAAATCATCTTTTAAAGTAAAAAAATCTGTGCCGTTTAAACTTACTTCAAAAGAGATACTGGTACCCGCCATGCTGGCCGGCACCACAATTCCAGCTAAGGCAAATTCACCTAAAAATACCGTAGCCCCGGTAGCCGACGCATTGATTAAACTATCTGTTTCAATAATTTTAGCAGCGCCTTTAAAATTTTCTAAACCCATCATAATACCCTTTCATTTTTAAGTTGTGCTATTAGAACGACTAGAAACCTGAACATAAAAAGTAGCGCTAGCCAAATCAATCGTTCCGCCAGTTTCATTTTCAGCCCGCACATTTACAGTATTTGCAGACTTAACCCATCCAAATACACGCACACCCTGCAAATTTATGCTGCAGCCTATTTCCACAAAATCACCTAGCGCCGCGCCGGTCACGGTAATATCGCTTCCGTAAGTCTCACCGGCACCATCAACCAGGCTTCCCACATCCCATGTAAAACTTGCCTGCAGGTAGCGCCGGGGGCGGTAAATAGCACGCCAAGTACCAGGGTTTCCAGCAACCGTACACACCCACCGGTCAACGTCACTGGTAGCATCGGTGTTAAGAATAACTACCCCAGCAGACCAAAAATTATTGGTCACACTGCTGGGTGCCGCTGTGCCGTAATTCCAACTGTTGTTCAAGGCTTCTCGTACGGTTACCGTACCGCCCTCGTTAAGGCGCGCACGGGTCAGGTTAGCCACATGAACATTGCTTACGTTTACGGTCAGACCACCACCGGTGGCCGCACTGCACCGATAAGCCAGGTTATAATCGTGCGCGCTGGGCCCGTCCATCCACACGTTGCTGATGTTGGCAAACCCGCCAGCTGTAGCCGATCCGCGTACCCCAATTGCCGCTACATAAACACCGCTGTTTGGCGTGCTTGGGTTCATACCAATATTATCTATAAAAACGCCAGCCCCAACACCAATGTTATTGACATAAATTCCCGTGCGGCTTGCGGTAAGATCCCCACTTCCCCAGCCTTCAAGATAAATGTTACTAATATGAATTGTGCTGCAGCGGTTAATATAAATACATTGGCTACCGCTCACGCTATCAATATGAATGTTTTGTAAAAACCAGCCGCTTCCAGGCTCAATATGCACAGCGCGGGCAGCATTGCTACCCATGCTTACGTTGGTAAGCCAGCCATCGGTGTACGTAGTACTGTCGCCCGTTGGGCCGCCGGCCACAAATAAATAACGCCCATTGGTTCCAGCACCTTCTAAACGGCAATTGGTAATCATGGCACCTACGCTATTAAACGTAATGGCTGTTGTGCCATTTTTATAATACGCTGGCATATGAATGCAGTCTTCAGCACAATTTGTAACCCGCACCCGATCAATACGCGGTCTAAAATTGCACAAAATAATTCCATGACCACTGGTATTATTGGCTTTATTTCCATCAATTGTTATATCACGAATAGTTAATGGGCGGCCTTCATTTTGGTTTTGGTTAAACCAGCGGTCTGCTACCAAAACGCTTTTGTTGCTGCCATTGGCCAGCTTAATTGTGCTGTACCAATAATTATCACCAAAATAAGTGCGCTCACCTTTTAAAACAATTTCACCAGAAACCATATATGTTCCAGCCGGAAAATAGACAGATTGACCGCTTACACTGGCATCAATTGCTGCTTGGATAGCTGCAGTATCATCAGTAACTCCATCACCAACAGCACCAAAATCTTTTACATTTTTAATTTCACCAAACCTGGCGGCCAGCGCGCGGTTTTCTGTGCTTCCCTGGGCAACAACACTAATTGGGTCACCCCCGGCGACATCCAAAATAGCTTCAATGTTATCGGCAACAGTTTGTACACTTTCAGCATTGTTTGCCAAAATAGTATTTAATCCGGCCAAATCAACCGTACTATTTACAAAGCCCGTGCCGGTTGAATTCCAAACAATCGGTTTACCTGCAGCACCAATTTCAGGCAATGTAAGCAAACTTGGGTCTAACGTGCTGGTAGAAGACAATTTTAAACTGCGCTGACTGTCGCGCGAAATTTGCAAAATACACGCAACTAAATAACTAAGCTCAAGGTTTAAAGCAGCCGCACGTAAACTTCCGGATGTAACAAAACCGGTAAGCCGCTGAAATGGGTAATCTGTTGAAATTGTAATAATTTCACCACCAGAAAGAGGACTTACCAATTCAACCTGACCACCCGAAGACGATTGCACACCGCTAACAGTATAATCAATAGGGTCAACCAGCTCACCATCTAAATAAAGTTTAATGTCAGTGGCTTCACGTATCCACCAGGTAAATTGAAAAACGGTCGCGCCGGCAGAAGCCGTATACTGGACAAAAGGCGTAACTTCGTTAATGACGGTGCTCATAGGCGTATCCTCTCAAAATCACGGCGCGCGGCCAAGGCCAAAATCCACTTTTACCGGCCCGCCTGTTGCATCAAAACCCTGCGCCTCCAGCGCCCGCTGCACGCCCGGCGTGCTGGCCGGCGCGGTTTGCAGGGCCTGTTTGTATTTCAAAATGCGGGCCTGCAGATCGGGGCTTTCTGCCACCAGCCGCTGCCGGGCGGCCTCCACAAACTTGCTGTAAATGGCACTCATCACACCGCTCTTGGTAAAGCCCTGTGCGCCCTGCTCGCCGGTTTTGGCGGCATCGGGCAGCTGATCCCACATGGGGCCTTCCACCACCTTGCGCATCTCGTCCTTCACCTTAAACTCTTTCATGTAGCCCATCATCTTGGCGTATTCGTCACGGCTCAATTCCACGCCCTCAACCCGCCGCGTCGGCCGCTCAATGAATACCCCGCCGGCCGCCAGCTTTTGCTCAAACGGGTCGGTCGTGATGTTGGAATAGCTGGAGGGCAGGCCGTAATACAGCTGCGGGTCACGCTTGATCGGGTCGCCAAAAATATCCAGCTTGGGCCGCACTGTATTGCCGGACTTGATCTGAATGGCCTCCCATGCGCTGTTGGCCTCCTGCACCACCGGGTTGATCTCGTTCCCGAAAAACGTGACCGCGTTGGGCACCACAAAGCTGGCGGCGTAAAACTGCAGCATGCGTTGCACACCGTTCTCATCCTGCCGGTTCACCGCATCCACCAGCTCGGCAATGCTCTGCGTCCAGGTCTTGCTCATCATCATCTTGGTAAAGGCCAGCGCGCCGATGGCAAAGTAATCCGAAACGTCTTTTTCAAGGTCGGCCCCAAGGTCATTGTCCAGCGCGTCGGCCATGTCCACAATGTTGGCAGGCATGTTCAGCAGCGAGGCCAGCGGGTCATAGCGGCCATACTCAATGTATTTGTCGCCCACCTTGATGCTGCGCGGGCGCCAGCCGGTGCGCAGCAGCGCCTCCCGCTGGCCGGGGTCACGCGGGCCTTCGCCGGTCACAAGCCCGGCACTGGCCAGATACCAGCCCAAACCCATTACGCTGCTGCCGGCCGCCATGCGCCCCAGTGCCATGTCAGCGCGGGCACCGCCAGCCGCAATGTCTTCCCGCACCTGCCGGAACATCGGCGCCAGGGGGGAACGCTCCAAAAACCGCACCATGATTTTGGTGGGGGTTTTGATGAACGGTACCACCACGCGCCCACCGGGCACCCGGTTCAAAAAGGTTTGAATGGCCTTGCCGGTCTCGCCCAGCTCATCGGTAAAGGTTCCCTCGCGGGCAAACTGCTTGGCCTGGTCTTCAATCGCTGCTCCCACCAGCCCGCTGTCATCACCCTTAGCCAGCCCGCTGGCAATCTGCGCCAGCCGGTTGCCGCTCAAGGTCTGGTCTTTCAGGGCCACCTTGTCCAGCGGCACGCTCATCAGCTGGTTCACGCGGGCCTCATACGCCGCGCCCGTCAGCCCTTCGCTCACTGCCTTGCGGTGGGCCATCGCCCGCACTTCGGCGCGGTATAAAATGGATTTTACCACGTCATCCTTCCCGCGCATAAAGCTGGCCGGCCAGTTGATGATGCTGCCCATATGATCCACAAAGCGGCCAAGCCCGGTTTCCCGCTCAAGCCCCCAATTTTTGGCCGATATAGCCCGCTCGCCAATCTCGTCGTCAAACTTGCTGGCGTTGTCAATCCGCAGCTGCTTCACCGCATCCGGCATCTCGCCCAGCTGCCCGCGCTTCATGGCGTTGGCCACGTAGCTGAAGCCGTCCGCGATGGATCCAAAGTAGCTTTTCAGCATCACCAGTGCCTCGTCGGCGTACACTTGGTCGCCGGCGCCGCCAAACCACCCCTTGCGTACGGTGCCAACCAGCGCCGCTGGCACCTTCTCCAGCGCCAGCCATGGCGTCCAGATGGCCGAACCCGCCGTATCCACCAGCTGGGTCTTCGGGCTGGAAAGAATGGCGTTGATGTACCACTCGTGCACGCTCTCCCGCGCAATATCCATGCCGGTCTTCTTGCCCATCTGCTGCAGCAGGCTTTCCACCTGCTCCGGCCGGGTCATCTCCGCAAAGGCCCGCATCAGGTCTTCCTTGCTTTCGGTGCTGGCACGGGCCAGGCGCTGCAAAATCTCGTTGGTGGCGGCAATCGCCTTGGTGTTCCCCCTAAAGCCCATCACGCGGGCGGGCGATTGGAACACGTCGCGGGCATGGCCGGCCACTTCCAAAAAGGCGGCGCCCTCGTTGCGCCAGAACTCATCGGCCGCGCTGGCATCGCCCATGTCGGCGCGGCGCATGTAATCCTGCAGGGCCTCGGCGGTCTTGTTGAACTGCTGCTCTTCCAGCAGCGTCACCTTGTTCATCACCGGCTCCAGCCCGCGCTCCCGCGCCCACTCAAACACCTTGCCGGCCTTCAGGTCTTCCAGGCTGGTGCCGTTGGCCAAAGCCACTCGCCGCTGGGTGGCAAGGTCAACCGTTTCCTTGTTGGGCCTGAAGCCGTCCAGCACAACGGTCTCCGCCCCACCCGGTGCCTTGGCTGGCCCGGCGCCGCCAACCTGGGCCGCCCGCTTGGCGTAAATGTCGCTGGCCCACTGCTTTACCTGACCCACCGTTTTACCGGCCAGAATGGATTTGTTGGCCTTGATGCTGGCCTCATCCACCAAGCCTTTCACCGGCATGTCGTCGGCCGCCTTCAACACCTTGGCGGCATCGCCCTTGCCCAAAAAATGCGCCAGGTACATGGTCGGCTCGTCAATGCTCTGCACCCCTTGCGCGGTCAGGTAATCCACATTGCGCTGGGTGAAGCTCTTGCCCACTTGCCGCACAAACTCGGCGTTGGCCGGGTCTTTGCGCATCGCCAGCACGGCCTCGTCCGGCATGTCCTTCAGCGCCGGGTTGGCCAGCCGCGCCTCTTCCAGCCAGGTGCTGTCCACAAACTGGAACGGCCCCACCGCGCTGCTGGTTGGGTTCTTGGCGGTGCCTTCAATCTTGTGGGTCACGTCCAGGTAGCGGTCAAGCACGGTGGTGGGGTTCACGTCGCGGGCGGCAGGTGCCATGTCCGCCGGAAGCTCCACCTTGTCGCCGCGCAGGGTGCCGGCCACCCAGTTGCGCAGCCCGTCAATCTGCCCGGCGGCGGCGCGGATCTCCTGCGCGCGCGGCGCGGCCTTGGCCCGCATGTCGGCCACCAGCGTCTTGGCGGCCTTGCCGTCGCGGATGTATTTCACGCCATGAAAAACAGCCCCGGTCAGCGCGCCCAGCCCGGCGCCTTCCAGCACGTTCTTGAACCGCCCTTCGGCCCAAGTATCGTTGGGGTCGGCCGCCAGATATTCGGTCACGGCATTGCCCCAGCCCATGTCGTTGATGACGTTGGAAAGCCGCTTTTCATGCTCATCAAACGCCACAAAATCAGCCAACATGCCCTGTGCCACTGGTGCTGCCTTGCCCAACGCCTGCAGGTATTTCACCTTGCCCAACGCGGCAAATGGCGCCAGAAACTGGCTTAGGCTTTCGGTCACGTTGCCCACCGCGCTTTTCGGCGCACCAAACGGCTGGGCCAAATCCACGTTGCCACGCATCCCCGGCGCCACCTTGTCGGCCAGCGCGTTGGCGCTGGTGGCCCCGCGCAGCTTGTCCAGCTCGGCATTCACTTCGGCGTTGTTGGCAATCCCCATGCCGTCCACGTACAACGTCCGAGCACCGGCGCCGGCAATGTCAAAGGTCAAATCCTTCATCGCCGCCACCGCGTCCACCAAACCGTTCACCGCCTGGGCCGGCACGTCCAGCGTTTTGGCCAGCCAGCCGTAATTGTTCACCGGCTGGTGGCCGTTTTTGCTGCGGTATTCCTCAATCATCTTGCGGGCAGCGGGGTCAAGCTTGTCCTGCTCCACCACCGTGTTGCGCATGTCGCGCTCATGCCCGGCCAGCACGCGCTCGTTTTCGGCGTCATCGCCCTCTAGGCTCATGCCAAGCTGGCCGGCAAGCTCGTTCCATTGGGCGTCGGCGTTCATGTCCTGTGGCATCGTTATTCTCCTTCCAGCATGCGGCTGATGGTGTTGATGGTCTGCACATCCAGCATGCCATTGCTGGCGTCGCGGGCAAAGGCTTCGCGGTCATTTTTATACTTAACATGCAGCTGTTGCAGCGTGGGGTTGGTCTGCATCACGCCATAAGCCCCTTGCTTGGAAGGCGGCACCACGTTTGGCTTGTTGGCAGGGTTTACACTTCCGCCACCAAAATACTGGCGCAATTCGGTTATTTTCTTGCCGCCATATTCTGTAAGTGAACTTTCACTTGCAATCTCACCCTTGGCAATTTTCTCCTGTGTTTCCAGCAAAACCTGCTTTACCAACTGCTCGTTGGCTTTCATTTGCGCTTCGGTCAAGCCGTTCATCGTCACCCCGCCGGTGGCCGAAGGCACGTTGATCCCAAGCTGTGCAAACAGCGCATTCATGCCGGTACGGCGCCGCTCGCGCACAGGGAACTCCTGCTCCAGCTTGGCCACATAGGTATCCCATGCGTTTGTCCTTACCAACCCGTCAGGCTTCACTTTAATCAGCTGCGCCAGCCGCTGCCGGTCTTGGGTAGAAACACGGGTATTGATGCTGTCGTTGCCCCACGCACTGTCAATCTGCTGCTGGGTCAGCTTGCCGCGCGCGGCCTCCAGCTCCAAATAATCCACATATTCCGGGTTGCTGGCTGCAAAACGTGGGTCGGCTGGGTTCATCACATAGGCACGTAGCTTGCCGGCCTGTTCCACCGTTTCCGGGGTATTGGCCAGCGTCATCAGTTTTCCAACAACCTCGCGCGCACGCGGGTCAGTCGGGTTGGTAGAAACAATCTCGGTGGCATTCCAAATGGCCTGCTCGGCCTGCCGCGTTTGCGCCATTTCGTTAATACGACGCTGGGCCTCTTCCGCGTTGCCGATCTGCTGGGCTACCTGTACCGCACGCATGCGCCGGTCAGGTGGCAACAGGTCAAGCCCGGTGCCGCTCTTACCTTCGGCCACGCTCATAGCAAAATTAAGGCGGCTGGCGGCCGGCTGCTCCCAAATGGCCTGATACACTGTGCCGTCTTCCAGGTCTTCCTTCAATACCTGTTCACGCACCAAAATCTCATTGGGTGTCATCACACCGGCTTCCAGCGCCTGCTGCTGTTTAACCTTCAGCTTGGCCGCTTCCATCTCGTAGGCAGCCTGCGCAGCCGGCGTGCTGGGCACACCAAGCTCCTTCAGCCGACGCTCGCTCAATTCAAGCCCGGCCTTGATGTCATCCTTCTGCTGGCTGCGCTGCCGCCCGGCGGCCGCACTCACCGCGTTGGCGTAGTACGCGTCGGCCTGCCGCATGGCGCCGGCCGTGTAATCCACCGCCACTTCAATCGGCATTTTGCTGGCCACCGACTGTACATGGTTCTCCATGCGCTTGCGCAACATCGCCGGGTCTTCAAAACTCTCGGCGTTGATTTGCGTCATGGCCTGGTTGGTCTCAATATCCAGCCGCGCCATGTAGCTGCTCACCGCCCCCTTGCGGTAGGCCGTATCGGCAGCTGTCACCGCTGCCTTGCGCAAGGTCATCGGGTCAAAATTGGGGTCTGCCGCCTGCACCTTGCCGGCCGTTTCCTGTTCAGCCATTACCCGGCGGGTTTCAATTTCGCCAAAAGTATTGCTCACCCGTGTCATTTCGCGGGAAAGATCCCCCCACATTTCCGCCTCGGCCTGTGCGCCGGCAGGCTGGAACTGGCGGATTTGTGTCAGGTTGACATCTGGGTTGCCCGGGTTAAAGCGAGGGATCGGCATGGTTTACGTCCTTGTCCGGTCATAGCTTTGGCCTGCAAACGTCAGCAGGCTGCTGCCGGCCTTGATAATGCCACCTGTGCGGGCGGCACTGCCGGACAGCTGCTGCTCGGCAATGCCGGAGCGGATTTGCGATTGGTTGATACGGCTAAGGGTTCCCTTCAGATCAGTCTCGCGGTTCACGGTTCCAATCGTATCCCGCGCAATCACATCGCCAACACCGCTGGTGGAGATATTGCTGGCCCCAAAAATCGCAGCCTGGGTGGAAAGCATGCCGCGCAGGCGCCGCTGCCGGTCTTCCTCTTCCAGTGCAAATTGAGCTTGCTCGGCGGTCAGGTTCAGCTGCATTTGGCCTTCTTGGATTTTTGCCGCCCGTGCCTGGGCCTGCCCGGCAAAATATGAACTGCCCGCCGACAGGAACGCTCCCGCTCCGCTCAACGCTCCCGCAAGGCTGAAGGCGCTGGTGGTGGCTGCTGCCGTGCTGGCAGCACCTGCAGCTGCTGCGCCACCGGCCGCCGCCGTAGCCGCGCCAGAAGCTGCCAGCGCCGGCAAGGCCAGCCCGCCGGTGGCGGCGCCAACCCCGGCCAGGGCCAGTAGAGTAAGGGTGTCTCCTTTCGCCATCTCAAACAACTCCCATCATCATGCTCAAAATTTCAAACTCAACCGGTTGCTCTTGGGTAATCTCCGGGGCTTCGCTGCGGCCGATGCCCCGTACAAAAACCTTCTTCCAGCCAGTGAACGTTTGCACGGGTTCATCCAGCACATCATCGCCAAAGGTGCGGAAGGCAGGTTCAAACCGCTTGGTTCCCATCAACACGATAAGCTCGCGGCAATTCTTCAGCAACAAATTGACGTACACAAGACGCCTTTTGTCTCCGGTCAGTGTTTTTCCGCCCACATTGGCGTCAGGCGGAAGAGGCTGGATACTGGCGGCAAAAAATAGCCCCGCTTCCAGCTCGCTTACTTCTTCGCTGCTGGTAATAATTCCGCCTGATGGTGTTACATTATCTAGCACATAATTATCACCGCGCACTCGTACTTCCTCGCCGTTTAGGTAGTCAAATCCAGTCCAGCTGGCGGTAGGCGATCCATTAGTTGCGGCCAATGCGCAATCCAAAAACAAATCGTCATCCATTTTTTCAATAAACCGTTTACTTACGCCGGCAATGTTCCGCACCACCACCATGTAAACATCTTTGTCCACCACCTTTACCTGCTCCACCGTGCCGTCGGTGTCAAACAACGTCCATGCCTGAAACTCTTGCGCTCGCTTAGTATTCAACACTGCCAGCGTACCGTCGCCATTTACTACAAACACGTTGTCCCAAGGCTTACCTTCCTTGCTTCGGCGCACATCCATATTGACGGGCCCGCGCACTAGGTGATCTGCAAAATCAGAAATGGCTGTACTGGTGTAACTTTGCTCCACATCGTTGTAAACAAAGTCTCGGATAACAGCCCCGTCACGCTCAACAAAAACTGTAATGCCTTCAACCTGCACTGGGCGGATAGGTTCACTACCGTGCCGAGTGCCGCGCTCAACTAAATCAACAATGTTGTCTGGCGTAATAGGTTTGGTAGTACTGCTGCGCACAAAAAACTCTGCGCCGCTGGTAAAAATTTGCAGCGTCCTGCCTGGAAAAAGATGGTGAATAGCATTAACCCCGTCATCATCTAGCGTAAACTCCAGCGCATCGCCATCCAGCCCACTGCCTTGGTCAAAATCAAAAAAATCACTAACCTTGCTACCCCACACAGTTTGCGGGCGGCTTCCGCCGGCAAAATACAGTCGGCCCCGAAAAAATGATACGGCCGCTGGCCACCCGCGGGTCACGCTCCACACCGCTTCATAACCGCGCTCCAAATCCCAATCGCCACTTGCCGCCGCCGTGCTGCTGGAAAGGTCGCTAACCACCAACCCTTTCACCACCGTCGCGCTCGTGTAGCTGGTAATCCGCACCAAACCCCGGTTTATCACCACATACTGCCCAACATCTCCAGCAACAAACACGCTGCCGCCGCCGGCCGTCAAGGTAATTTCCCCGGTGGTACCGCTGGGTGTCAGGGTTTGGGCAGGGTTTGTGACCGTTGGCCCGGCAAAAGCAAAAAACGGAATGTTGGAAAGCGTCAGGTCTTCAAACGTCCACGCCGTGTCGCTGGTGCGGGTAATCTTCAGCGGCTGGATGTTTTTATGCGCCAAAATAAGGGTGTCGGCGCTTTGCGTATAATCCATTTCCGCAATAACAGTGGCAGACAGCACGCTCAAATTAGCATCATCACCGCTGTCAAAATCGGCCACCAGCGCATCATCTTTAAACACTCGCATGCGCTGCGGGCTAAACTCAAGCAGGTATTCCTGTTCGGTGTTGAAAGCAAACTCTACCAATCGTACCGCCACGCTTCCAGGCGTTTCCGCAACATACTTCCATCCCTCGCGCCGGCGCACACCGCCTTGCGGGGTCACGTACACGTTACGGGCTTTTTGCAGCGCCTTAAAATAAAAATCGCGGTCAACCCGGCCAAACACGTTGGGCGAGACTTCTCCCGCCACAAAGGCTGCTTGAGCAATTTTGATAGCACTCATCCGCGCACCGCCAGCAAACTGAATTGACTATCGTCAGGCTCATCGCCGGCCTGCTGCTGGCCGTCAACGCTCTTAGCCCGCTGCAGCTGTTGGCGCACAAGTTTTTCGTATTTGTCGGCACGGCTGTCATCTTCCAGCAGAGCAATGGCCAACGCCCGCGCCATGTCATACTCCACCGCACGCGCAAAACTTTCGCTCCAGATGCTCTCATTGGGGCGGTACTGGTATTCCATTTTAAATATGTCGCCATTGGCATAAATCTTGTCGCCCACAATGCGGTAATCCAGTGTGGTATAGGGCTTGAACACCGCACGCAAGCGGTCTGTCGGCAGCTGAAAAGCATATTGGTACCCGGCAATCGGGGTAAAATTGGCAATCTTGGAAAGGCTGGCCTGCTTCATGCTGAAGCGCCAAGGGTACAGCTCAAGCATGGCCTTCACGGTGCGCTCGTAAAGCGCGGCGCATAGCTTTGCCTCGTTGGTTTCGTCCTCAAAACTGTTGATCTCGTCGGCACCCACCATCAACAGGGCGGCATTGCAAATGGAGATGTCAAGGGCCTCAACGGGCATAGGTTTGCTCCTTCATAAAATACAGGGGCGGCATCCTACCGCCCCATGTATTGGTTGCACCGGGGCGGATTTAGTCGCTGTCGGTAGCGGTCACAGTGTCGCCGTCAGTCACGTCCACCACACCGGCAGCATTAGAAGCCACCAGCACTTTGGTGTACACGGTACCGCTAGACGATTTGACGCGGATTTCATCACCTACTTCCAAATCGTTGGAAGCGTTGTTAAAATACCCTGTGGTATTCACGGTGGCAATGGTGTCGGCGCCGGCATCATAGCCCCAGATCTTCATGCCGGAAAAGTTAGCACTGATCTTGTAGAGGTTTCCTGGAACAAAAGCCATTGGTTTACCCTTTCTTGGTTGCAGGGGGTTCAGGTTGGGTGGTGGGGCCGGCCCTGCGCCGGCCCCACCTTATCCGGTTAGCCGTTAGGCAACCTTCACCGTGATGTCCACCAAGCCATTGGTGTCAATTACCTTGGCACCAGCCGACAAGAAGCCCGCAACCGACCACATGCCGTAGGTGTTTTCCCAGTCAATCGTGACTTCCTGGTTCACACCGATGGCAAGGCCAACCGCGCGCTTGTGGAACGCAAAGCAGGTGGCGTCGTTGCCGCTCGTGGGCATGCCGCCTTCTTCCATGTTGCCGATGGGAATGACCTTGAAGCCGTAGAAATCGGGCAACGTGCCGGTGTTGTACACCTGCTTGTTGACAAAATCAGAGCTGGTCACTTCCGGTTCGCGGGTCAGCGCGTGCATGGCACTGGCCGGCACCATCAGAATACGGCCGCCGTCATTCGGCACCCCGTTTTCATCCAGTGTTTTGGCAGCCTCACGCACAGCCGTAACCGTCAGGTTATCGGCAGCGCCGGAGATGTTGTTGGCGATCACGCGCGAGGCCGTCGCAGCCGCAAGCGCGTCAATCAGTACCTGCATCCCTTGGTTTTTGAAGCTATTGGCAATGGACTTCACAAACTCCTGACGCTCGCTGAAGTTAACTTCGGCGTTATCAAAAATGTCGGTGGTGTCCATGATCGCGTAACGCGATAATTCAACCTCAACCGGGGTGCGCGCACCGTTGGCCGGGGCAATTTGCACACCCTTAACGTGGGGGCGCATTTTGCTGTAGCCGAAAACTGGAAACTGCGTTTTGTTGGCTTTAATGAAGCGGGTACGGGCCAGCTCCTGATAACCCACCGCCGCAACGGCGGTAAACTCGTGGTGCACTTCGGCCTCAAATTGCTTGACGGCCAAGGCGCTAAGGTTCTTAGACATGGTGTCTGTCCTTCCTTGGTTGTTGTCCGCCGGATTATTCCGGCAAATCCCTGGGCGTCGGCTGGGTGTTCCCGTCTGGGGCCAGTGACTTGCGGCGTCGCAGGGCCGCCCTCTGATCTTGGTCTGTGGCTGGATTGCTCCAGGTGTTCACGTCGCCGCGATACCCCACAATGCGCAAACGGGGCGGTCAAATCAACCGCCCCGCGTACGAACTCCGCGCGCTCTGTTGCGCGCGCGTCACGATTTTGCCTTTTTCTCCGCCTCGTCAGCCTTGGCCCAAAGCTCCATCAGGCGGTTATATTCCTTCTGCTGTTCCTCATTAGCCTCAATGCTCTTAGCGTGTTTTTCACGATAGGCAAAAGCCTCGTCTTTCAGCACGGCAGCGCTCTTTCCTTCCGCACCCGGCAATTTTGCGGGTATGTCAGCCTCAATTCGTCCCTTGGAAAACTTGTTGAGAATGCGCACACCGGCAGCTGTCTTGGTGACTTCCAGTAAATCTTCCTGATCTTCCTTGGAAAGCGTCGGCATCAGCTCTTTCAGGTTCTCCAGCATGGCTGGGCCTTCCTTGCCAAGCGCCTCAATTTCCTTGGCAGGGTCAACCTGTGTTCCCATAAACGCCTTCAGGTAAGCGCCGGCCAGTTTATCGGCCTGCTCTTGCGGTACACCCAACTCCTTCAGCACCGGCAGCATCGCTTGGGCAATCGGGTCGTTTTCGTCAACCGTCACGCCATCCAGGCCGTCAACCTTCAGCTTGGAAAAATCGTATTTGTCAGGCGCCTTGGTCTTTTCAACCATCTTGCCCACTACTTCTTTCAGGCCCTTGGCAGCTTCGCCAAGGTTTTTGTACTTGCCGAAAAACAGGCCGTTCTTGTACACGTCGGGGTTCTTCAGGTCTTCGCCAATGGCGTTGACATCAAACTCACCCTCATGCACAGCTTCCTTAGCGGCACCCTTGTCACTGCCTTCAGCACCAGCTGCACCTTTGTCGGCCCCGCCGGCGTCGCCGCCAGCTGCCGCCTTGGCGGCGGCGTCATCGGCACCCGCAGCGCCGCCTTTGTCGGCGCCGGTGGCGCCCGCGTTAATCAGGCTCATGTGTTTACCCCTCCTTGTTTAAGCATCCGTTCAATCCGGCGCACCAGGTTATTTTCACCCTCGCGCATGTCCTGCAGTTTCTGCATGGCCAGCCCGTCGCTGCCCATACCCGGCTGCACAAACGTCGGCCGTTCAATCGTGTTGGCCCGCAAATGCCGAAGCACCCGGCGCCCGGCCTCGCTGGTGAAAACAGACACAAAATCGGTCACAATCTGGCGCTGCTCAAGCTCCATTGCCTCTTTTTCGGTGTCGGTCGGCGCGGCGCCGATGTCGTTCAGCTCACTCCAGCTCATCCCTTACCCCTGCCCTTGCGGTTGCATCATCTGCGCGGCGGCCATCTGCATCAGCACCTGCTGAAACTTCTGCCATTCCTCCGCCGATGGTACTATATCCGCTGGCACATGCAACAACTCGCTTACCTTTTGGCCAAATTGTTGCGGCTTCAGCAGGGTCAGCGCCGCCTGCGGGCCAAAGGTCTTGCTCATGAACTCGGCATACCGCAGCATGCTCATCAGCGTTTCCTCATCCTGGCTCATGGCCAGCGGCGAAACGTGCCGGATCGCAATCACGTTGCCGTCCACGCGGTAATTCTGCAGGTCAACCAGTCCAAGGTCTTCCAGGATGTGTAGCATCCGGTTCACCAGCGGGGCAATCAGCTCAAACTGCAAGCGCCCAAAGGCCGAACCGATACGGCTGGCCAGCTCCTGCTGGCGCAAACTCACTTCAGTGGCGCTCTTCACCGGCAAATCAATCGGCCCCATCGGGTCGGCAAACAGGATGCTGCGAATGGCGTTCTGCAATTCCTTGATGATCAGGTTGGCCACGTTAAAATCACCGGTCTGGTCAAGCCGCTTGATGGTCGGGCCAAAGGTGCCGCCATCGTTGCTTTCCACCGGGATCTTAGCACCGGGATAAATCTTGATGGTATTGACGTTGATCACCCCGTCGTCGCGCACCGTCCAAGCGCCGGCAATCGCCATCGCCGCGTTCTTTAGCGTCAGCTCCTTGGCCTTGTTCAGGGTCTTGATGTCGGCCAGCGCCGCCAGCAACGGCCCGCGACCGTACACTTCACCCGGCAGGATTGACCAGCGGAACACAATCCACGGGCTACTGCGCTGCAGGCGCTGCACAATCCGCTGTTTGGTCTCCGGGTTCAGCACCGTATAGCGGTAGCCGTCCACCTTCACCCACTCAAAGCGCCCGTTGGGGGTACGCTGCCGCACCCGTATCTTTTGCGGGATGGTTATTTCCACCAGGCACACCCGCGTATCCGGCGCCGCGTCAATTTTCTGCCGCAGCTCGTCGTCAATCTTGGCATCAGGCCACGTTTCCTCAATCGCCCGGTACGAAATGCTGTGCTGCCGCGCCACCATGCCCACACGGCCGTCGGCAATTTCCTCAAGCCACAGCTGCGAAAGCGGCACGCTCACAAAATTGAAGGGCTTGGCGGGTGTTCCGGCCTGCAACATCAAAGCCCCTGTGCCCACGCCAAGATCCAGAAAACTCTCCGCCACCTGGATGTCAAAATTGCTGTTCTGCAGGTGGGTGAACATCAGCTCGGTCACATCCTCCAGCTGGCGCTTGGCATCAGGCTTGAAGGTTTCCTGAACGCCGGGGCCAACGTCCAGCTTCACAAACTTTTTCATCGGCGGCACCAGCCGCGATTGCAGGTTGCTGGCAAACTTGGCCAGGGCGTCCTGCGCGGTGCTGTCAAACACCACATCCGCGTTGTCGCGCTTGGCCCCTTCAACCGCAGCATCGTAAAACGTGTCGCGCTGGGGCGCCGCATATTGCAGCGCCTCCCGGTAGGTCATCTCAAATTGGGTTTTGCGGCTTTTGGCGGTATTGAAACGGGCCAAATCCTGCGCGACGCTATCCATTGCCCTAGTTGCCCAGCTTGTCTTGCACGCCAAACTCGCTGGTCGCCGTCAGCAGGCTTTTGCCGCGTTGTTTACGGCGCTGCGCGTTCACGTCCGCAAGGTTCTGGTCAGCCAGGCGGTCGGCATTTTCCTGCGCCACCGTCTTCTGGCGTTCCAGCTCGGCAATCTGTGCGCTGTTGTCGGGCGCTTTTCCACCTTTGGCCATGTCATCCTCCTGATATTTCGTTGCCGCCATTGGCCAGCATCCACTGGTAAAGTTGATACGGCGTTTGCGCCCAGCAGGAAACACCCATCAGGCACTTTGCCAGTGTAACGCAAGTTACCAGGGGATTGCAAAGGGGGGCAAGGCGCTTATTTTCATCAAGTTCCCTTTCCATGTGCACCACGCGCCAGCCTCTTTTGGCCCACACGCTGGCAATCGTCGCCGCCGGAAGGTGGTCAAACGGCGTTTCAATCCATCGGTAGTACTGTTGCACAATGGCATGCCCGGCATACTCAACCGCAAAACAATTTTCCAGCCAGGCGCGCTGGCCGTTCACCACAAACTCATGGGTTATCGGCTGCAGCACCATCACATGGCTGAAGCTCGGTTTCAAAAAACGCCGCATCCACCAGCTCGGCCGGCGCGCATCACAAAAAGCCACGTAGTAGGTGTGGCGGTTACACACTCCACTCGCTGCCGGAGAGGTCAACGGCGCGGCTGGTGGATTTTCCTTGGGGGTTGTCACGGTTTTTCCCTGTCATCTTGTTGTATTCGCCAATCCCGCACACCACGTACTGGCCCGCATCGTGTACGTCGGCAAACCTCACCGACTTGTCCGGCTCCGGCGCATACCGCGCGGTGCCCCCAGCCTGCAGCCTCTTGTATTTGTAACCGCCGGAAAGGCCGCGCACAAACATTTTGCACACCGGGGAGACAATCACGGCCGGTTTTCCACCCGGCCCCAGCCGCAGCAGCAGGCTTTCCACCGCCTGGATGCGCGGCACCGTCCGCAGCACTGGTGCCGGCCGCACCGTAATGCCGGCCTTGGCTTTCAAAATGTCGGCATAGGTGCGCTCGTCGCTGTTTTGCTTGTAAAACCCCGCCGGGTCTCCCCACCACACGATGTCGTTGTGCGGAAAAACGCTATTGATTTCACGCTTCAGCATGGCCGCAAACAGCTCGGCGCCAATTCCCTCGCACACCAGCTCCCACACCACCTTCAGCTGCCCGTCATGGGCCTGCTGCAAAAACAGCGCCGCCGGGTTGCGGCCGGAACAGTCTACCCCTGCCTTCACCGGCGCATAGGGGTCAATCTGTATCGGCGTTTCGGCAAGGTGGATCTTTGGGTTGTAGCTGTTGCGGTACACCGGCAGGCCGTCCATCACAAACCCGTAGCGCCCGTGCACGTACACGTTTACCCATTCCACCGTTTTACCCACGCTGATCTTGTCGTAATACCCCGTCGGCAGGTTGTGGACGTTCTCGGCCTCGGCCGATTTGCCGGAAGGCTGGTTCCAAAACTCCCAGCGCATGCCGTCGGGTATCTGGTCAAGCGGCGTCAGCGCCCCGCTTTCTGCATCGCGCCGCCACTCATCCTGCTCGGCGGAACGGTACCACCAGTGTTCGTCATCGGGCGGGTTGGTGTCCATGATGATACCGCTGAAAGTCGGCCAATTCTCATCCTCCGGCAAATCGTCAGGGCGGTCTTTCACGCTGGGATAACGCCCCACGCGGGCGGTGCCGGCGTCAACAATTTCCCGCTCAATCTCGCGGGCCTCGTTGAACCAGATCCACGTACACTCCAGCGACAGCAGTTTTTTCACGTCCTCCGGCTTATCCAGCGCAATGAAAATCACTTCCATCTGCATCAGCGTTCCGTCGGTCAGGCGGTATTTTACCACCTGCGTGTACGGCGGCTTGCGTGTCATGTGGCCAAAAATATCTTCGGGGAACCAGTCCAGCCAGGTTTTGATGGTGGTGGTCTCCAGCTGCGGCAAGGTGTTCCGCACCACCAGCACGCGCGATTTCCGCACCCCGTCAATCCCCGGCTTCTGCTGCATGGCCTTGGAAAATAGTTCAAAGCAGCAGGCCACGCTCTTCCCGCTCCCCACCGGCCCCATAATTCCCCGCACAAAGGCCGTGCTTGCATGAAAGCGCCGCCCGGTTGGCGACGCCTTGTACTCAATCAGCTTGGCCTGCTTTCCCATCACTCAACCGGCGCAAGGCTTTGGGGGTTGGTGCCGGCCGCTGCCGCTGCCGCCGCCCGCGCCTGGGCCAGCTCGTCGCCTTTGCCGCCGGCAGGGGCCGGTGGCGTCGCCGGCGGTACCACCAGGGCTGTGGCAACAGGTTGTGTTGGAGGGCTTGCCATCCCGTCATTACTACCGGCCAAAGCCCCCAGCAGCCCGTCCTGACCCGCCGCAAGGAGGATGTCCTGCCCGTCCTTTGGCTTGTCAACCAGCTCAAAACTGAACCGGTAGGCGTCCATCTCAATCCGGTATCCGGGCCAGTGGCGGCGGATTTTCTCAATGTCGGCCCCGCCCAGCAGCGCCTGCAGCACCCATTTGGTCTGCAGCATGAAGTTACCCCTGACGTACATCGCTTTCCCCTCCCTGGTTTACGGTCACGTCCACGTTTTCGGGGGTGCCCATGTTCATGTTGACGATAACCGTTGGCATGGCCTGATCCTTGTCGGCGCCGATAAGCCCTGTGGCCTTCATCGTAGCCTCGCTCATCTTCGCCAGCACACCGGCCATTTTGGGGCGCTCTTTGCTTTCCAGCGCGTCGTAATTTTCCTCAAACTTGTCCATCAGCCGCATGTGTTCACCCCCGGCAAACTCCTGTGTCATCCGGCTGCGGTACCTCCAGGCGCGTTGGATACGCGCCATTTCCACCTTCACATGTGGGTTTTCCAGCATTTCGCTCCAGCGCCGGCGGTCAAGGCCGGTTTGCCCCAGCGCCTGGTGCTCATCCATACACGCGGCATACTCCCGCAAAAAATCAAGCTCTGCCCGCTTGAAAACGTAAACGTCGCCGTCCTTCTTGAGGCTGGGTACACTGGCCGGCACCACCTTAGCCGGCACGTTGGGCGAGGATCGGGTCATGCCACTTCTTGCTCCGTTCATCGTACACAAACCCAAGCCGGCGCAATTCCTCATACACCACCAAATCCTTCATCAGCCGGGCGCTCATGGAACGCTGCGTCTGGTAACGCGCCGCATCCGACCAGCTTTCCTCGCCAAAACCTGCGGCATTGGCCGCCAGCACCTGTATCCCGCGTATATCCTGCCCCGCCGCCACCCGCTTCCTGAACAGCATGGCGTAGGCGGCAGCGAAAGCCAGCCGTTTTTTGCGGGCTTCCGCGCTGCGCAGCTCGTGGCTGATGTTGATGTATCGTGACCGTTCCATACCCCTTGACTATACCGATATTTTGGGCATAATCAACACCATTCTTTCATCTCCCGCCATCCGGCATCCGTAACGCTCCGTAACAAAATCTGTTACGGCTCAAACCCAATCCCACAGCCACTTGTAACGCCCGTAACGGTTGTAACGCCACCAAGCCCTCATGCGTGCATGCGCAGGCCGCGCCCGCGTATGTGCGCTCGCGTACGCGCGTACGCGTAGGCGCGCACACGTATCACCACCAAAAACCGTTACGACCGTTACGACCCCGTTATTTGGCCCATAATAATAATAATAACTTATTGAAATATAATAATAATAATGCCGTAACGCCAACCGTTACTTTTCTGTTACGACACGTTACGGCAAAAAATAACAAAATCAACATGTTCGCGCTTGCCAACCCAAAAATCACCCCGAATCTTCAACGCCAAGTCAACAAAATCGCGCGTCCGGCCCGGCCGTCCAGTCCACCCCAAATCAGCTTGGGCCCCACCCCTTTGCCGGCACCCGTTACGGACGCGTTACCACCCCCGCTTCACAGCGTTACAGGCGGCCACCACAGCCACTTTCAGCCCCGCGATGGCCCGTATTTTATAAGCGCAACCCCCACACCCCGTACGGGGCGCGCGTTTCGGGGGGTGGGGGGGTCAAAAATCCAACCCCCTCCCCCCCCTTGCGCCACCCCATGCCCAGCCCGCGCCCTTGCCTTTTGGCCCCGCGCCTAGCCTTCCCGTCCTTCACCCTTCCCAGTATGACACTATAACCACCCGCCACACCCCCACACACCCCCTCCCCACGCATACGCGACGCGCGGCGGCAGCGTTTAACCCATTCCACCGCCTCAAAACCAAGGCCAAGCCGTTGACAATGCGGCATTGTGACGCACAAGCAACATCCCCCAAGCATAACCGCCCGTCATTTTTGCCGCGTGAAGGGTTTACCCTCACCGGGGACAGCGCGAAATCGCCGCTTTTCCGCCGCGCTCGCGTCACACACACAAACCCCTTGACGTGCACACCGTGCACCTGCTATAAGGGGGGTGTGAGGCAAGCCCCGCCCTCACAACTTGGCAGGGGCAACAATGAAAGCGAAGACCATGAATGACCTACCACAAACGATTGTAACCCTACACCGCCGCGCGGATGACCAGCGGCAGGCCGAATGGGAAGCCAAGGCCGCGCGGTGGCTTGCCGCCGGATGCGCCGCCTTGATGCTGGCCCTTGTGCTTATCAATTAATCAATCGGAGATAATACAATGACAATCCAACACACCAACATTGCCAGCGGGTACCGCTACCATGGCGGCAATGCCCTTATTCTCACCCAGGCCGCCAAGGCCAACGGGTACACCGCGCCGGAATGGTGCACCAAAACCCAGGCGGAACGCCTAGGCCGCCCGGTTATGCCAGGCGCCGCCGGGGTGGTGGTTATGCTGAATGATCGGCAATTTACCGTGTACAATGTGGCCCAGCTGGCCGCCGCCGCACCGGCACCGCAAACGGCGCCGGCCGCAACGCCGGCACCCCAGCCCGCACCAAAACAGGCGCAACCCGCAACACAACCCGCCGCGCGTGCAACGTTTGCCGCGTTTAGGGATGCCATGCCCAACCGCGCAGCCGGGTGGCCGCGGGAGGCGCGCGCGTTTTTTGATGGCTTGCCGAATGGTGGCATTTACGTTGCCCACATGGGGCAGGCCAAGGGCGAGCTTATTTATTGCGCCTTGCAATACCTGGCCGAACATGGTGACGCCCAGGGCCGCCGCTATAGCCTGAAGGTGGAGCAAATCGGGTGGGCGTTTTACCGCGCGCTTGACCGCAAGGGCAAGCCCCTGAAGGTGCCGGAGCTGGCCACCACCAGCGGCCTGGATGTTAGCCCCATGAGTGAAGAGCAATTCATGGCATGCAAGGTGCAAGGGCTGGCCCAACCCACCTACCGCATGGATCTTGTGCCGCTGGCCGAAGCCCGCGCCGCATAAATAGCCGAAATACCCCTATTCCCACCATAGGGGTATCGGTAGGGAATGGCCGCCCTGCCCTGATGATTGGCAGGCCAAAAACCAAAACGAAAGCGAAGACCATGAGCATAAAGTTTTACTTTAATGGCTTTAAGATAAACAACGGCAAGATCAACCGGTGCTTTTATTGCAAAGGCCGTTACACCAACTGGCCAGATGGCACTATAACTTTGCACGCCAAAGAATACCGCTTTGAAAATGAGGCGCGTAAATATCTGCCCATAGAAAACAACACTGATAGCCAAACTGATTACTTTGAGGATGACCGCGCCCGCATTGCGCCAAACCACCCTCTTTACCCACAAGTTTTGGCAGCGTTTAACGCATACGAAGCCCGCCAGGCAGCAAGGCTTAACAAGCGCGCGGCATAATAGGAGAAAAAACCATGCAAACACCCCTCACCTTACCGCGCGGCGCGAAAGTGTTGCGCGAAACAGCGGCTTTTGTGGCATTTTTGGAATGCCGCACCATACGCATCCGCACGAAAGAAAAACACGCCAGCCCCCGGCAGCGTTCTTTTCCACTAACCCAGCCAAAGGCCGCAAAGGCATGGGCTGAATTGGCCGGGCTGGATGATGCCGCATTTAACACCGCATGCACCTTTGCGGGCATCGGGCTTTTTCAAAAATAACGAAGGATCAAAATCATGACAAACCTAGCCAACCAACACACCGGCGCCTTTAGGCTGGAGGTTGATTACATGGGCGGCAAAACCATCACGCACAAGCCCACCGGCCGCAGCGTGTACCTACAACCGGGGGAAGATGCCGCCGCCCTGCCCGACGAACCAACCGCCGCCCAGCTGGCCGAATACCTGCCCAGCATGGGCGAACCAAAAACGCCGGGGCAACTTGCCTATGAGGCAGACTGTGAAGAACGGCCGCGCTATGAAGACGGCGCGCCGCGCCCCTCATGGGCGGCACTGGATGCCGTCATCCGGCAATCATGGGAGCTTAAACCCCAGCCGCGCACCCATGGCACCCTCACCCACCCTTTCACGCCTGGCCCTTGGCTGGCCTGCCCGCCCCGCAATCCAAAATTGCACCGGCATTGGCAGGTGCGGCAAAGTGGCGGGGATTTTGTGTGCCAGATTGAGGCCACCAGCGGCGGCCAGATTGAGCGCAGCGAAGCTAATGCCCGCCTAATCGCCGCCGCCCCGGCCCTTTATGATATGTTGCGGCAGGCATGGTGGTTTATGTACTTGCAAGGCGAGGCCGATTGTGCCGCCGCTAAGGAATGGCGCACCACCCTTGACCAGATCCGGGGGGCCTAACCATGCAAGCAATGTATTGGCTGGCCGTTATGGCCTACACCTTGGCAGGCGCCACCATGCTGGCCGGATTGGTGGTGTTGCTCACCCTGGACATGGGCCGGTGGTGGGCAAGAGAGAAGCCCCAGCCCCAGCAATGGGGCGAGGGCCGCACCATCCCCCAGGCCGGACGCTAAAAACAAACCACAGGGGCGGCCATGCAGCCGCCCCTTTACATCGCACACTCAACAAGCTAACCTGTAACCGTTCAACCAACCGAAAGGCCCCAAACCATGAGCAACGCACCCCACGACATAGACCCCACCAACCCGCTGGCCCGCGCCAAGCGCGCCCTTGAGATGCTGGATTTTATTTTCCCCGGCTACACCATCCAGGCCGCCGCCACCGAGGCGCTGCAAGATATGATGCACCTGGAAGACAGCACCCCGGAAAAGCTGCACCTGATCGGCGCGCTGGAGGACGCCCGCAACCAACACGAGGACATTGCCGAACCTGAAACAGAACCATTTAACCCGGACATGAGCCGCGCGGTGGACGGCATCAGCACCGCCGCAGGTAGCATAAACCTTGTGGGCGAAAATGAGAAACCAGTACATATACCTGCGCTGGTTGCAGGTGAAACGGCCGGAGCCAGCATTGCCGGCGGTGAAACAGCGCAAGCAACCCCCCACACGAGCAATGTGGTAAGCCTTGAGGCCCGCCGCTTTGAGAAGGGTCACAGCGATGAGCCACAACCTGCTTAATCCCAAGTTTCCCTTGGCATCCGGAGCACCCGGTGCTAGGGTCATCCTGTTTGCGGGAAGTCCTTACGGTCTTCGCCCCGCAAGCCGTCGCCTTCGGGTTGCCAAGCCCGGTAGGTTGAACCAGCAAGGGCACCTTCGGGTGCCCTTCTGCCTGTTGGGGGGCATGTCATGAAGCCCCGCCAAACCTACCTTGTCCACAAATGGAATGAGTACACCGGGAAGTGGGATCCATTTCGCAGGGTGGAAGCCTACAGCGCCAAGCAGGCGTGCTATTTTATTACCACCCGCTTCCCCTTCAGGCTGTCCGATCTCTCTGCGCGGCTTCTGCCGCCCGTGCCGCCCGCACCCCCGGCCGTGGGTAGCCAGCCGGAAGCTCACCCCTCTCAACCTGCCGCTTGATGCTGTCTTTGATGCGTACAAAATAATCTAGCGCCCCGGCATGGGCCGCCTTCACCATCAGCAACGCGTCCTGGCTGTCCAGCCACGCCTGTCGCAAGGCTTCCAGCGCCTTGGCTTTGTCGCCCGTCTCCAGCCACACCGCATGGGCATCATCAAGCCGGTCAACCACCGGCAGTCCATGTGCCCGTGTCTTTTCCAGTGCCAGGCCAACCGCTTCACTTTCGGCGCGTACCTCGGCCATAATTTGCTCTTTCGTTTTCATAATGCGGGCACCTTTCCCCATGTTTCCAGCATGGTCAACCATTCCGCAGGGTCTTCCCATTGTTGGTCACGCATGTTGCGCCAATGGGTGTGTTTCAGGTTGTCGCGGATGGCTGTCACGTAGGAAAAGTTTTTCTTAATCAGAACGTCGCCCGCCGTGTGCTGCCGGCCATTGTAAAACCCGGTAAGCGTGATCATATAAACTGGCCCGCTTAAAAAATGCGGGCCAATCTCTATAACTTCCAGCACAAAACCTGCTGGCACAGGGCCAAACTTGCTGCGAATATGGGCAACTTCGTCCATGTTTTGTATTATTCTTTGCTAAAATCAAGTACCCCATCTGGAAACAATGGCTTTATTACTTTGCCATTTAATTCTGGTGGATGGTTAGGATTAACCGCAACAATACCAACACCGCGTATTGTCGCAAAATTCCAACCTTCTTCATAAGTTCGCACATACTGCATGCCCGTGCGTTGCTTAGGCATACAGCTTCCATTGCAATTGCAAAAATAATTGATTTCACACATCGCGGGTTATCTTTTCAATCAAATCCCACACCGGCATCTTACCCACAATCTTACCACCCTTACCACGCTTAGGCACGTAAACTTTGCGGCAGGCTTGGCGCACGCTGTCCAAATAATTATTAACTTTACGCCAATTTTTATGCCATTCATCAGCGCGTTTTTGTGCATCGGCCATTTGTTCCATAATGTCAGAAATTTTTCCCGTAGCTGTTAAAGCCGTTGCCAAACATCCAACAACTGCACCTACAACCAAACCACCAAGGCCGGCTACCATTGTTACAACAAAAACATCAGTCATTTTTACGGTCTCCTTTTTTGTGCGGTTTCCCGCGTTATTTACCTGCACCACGCTGGCAAATATCTTAAAACGGTATAGCCATATCCTTTTCTTGTTCACCGCTTATAATCTGGCTTGCTTTAAGTGAAGGCGCAGCATTCATCATGCCCGGCCGCAACACTGCATCCAGCGGCACGGCCATGGCCCGGCTGTAGGTACCGCCGCCAAAGTTTTCAGTGGCGGTAGCCTTGGTGCCAGGTATGCGCGCCAGCAACCCGCTCCAGGTTTGGTATGGCGTAGCCCGCATTAAGCGCTCCAGCTCGGTATGGTTATTGGCTACCACCATCAACTTACCTTTTAAGTCAACCTTAATCCCATAGCTTTTAAGCACACGGGTTTCTTCTGGCGCGTCAATCGTGTTGGTACTGGCCACCTTTTCTACCAGCTCGCCAAGGCTGCGTTCAATCATACCCTTCTCACCCTGCAGCCTTACGCGCGATTGCAGCACGTAGGCCAAGCAACGGTCATGGTCTTTTAGTTCATCAAAGCTGACAATGCTTTCCCATTTCTGCTCGGCCACCCACGCAATCGCCTCGTCCAGCGTCACCGCCTTGGCGCTTTCCAGCGCGTAGCACCCGGCCGCCAGCGTCCCCAGCTGGTCGCCGGTGCGGCTGTTCTTGGTTTTCAGCACAATCGCCCGCTTGAACATCTTGGCATTGGCGCGGATGATCGGCAGCAGCGCATAGGCCCGCAGGTGCAGCGCGTTGATGTATTCCTCGTTTAGCAACTCTTCCAGCTTCTGGCAGTAGGCGTCAAAGGCTTCCTCATCGGCCTTCACCTGTTCGTCGGTACGGTCTTGGCTCAAAGGCTTCAGGTGCAGCACCGTCAGGCGGTTGCGGTCGGCCGGCTGCAGCACGTTCACCTGAATACCCATGAAGAAGAAGCAGCTGCGCATCATAAACTCAATCGCCTCGCCGCCCACGCCGCCTTTCAGCAGCTTCAGACCCACGTCGCTGGAGGAAATGCGGGCCAGCTGCAAAATCTTTTGCAGGTCATCCCGTTGTTGCTGGGTCTCGCCTTCCAGCTCGTCAATAATCACTGGCACCGCGTCGCCTGAAAGCATCTGCCGGATGCCCGGTGCCGTGCTGCCG
>JACCDR012324160.1_pt1 | contig 35137 bp, 36 predicted proteins | sample 7446431 | NCBI WGS metagenome assembly JACCDR01 (sample SAMN15323443, study PRJNA562643) | freshwater metagenome | isolation source: river surface water | place: USA:Blue River Watershed | collected 2017-08-17 | reverse complement strand
CCAATATAAATTATCTGCGAAATTATCTGCGAAATTATCTGCGAAAACGGTTTATATTGGCTTTGCCAAATAATATTCGCGAACCAGTTCACCGAAGGTATATCTTTTGGCGAAGCCAATATAAACGGTCATTTTTAAATAACATTTAGCGAAAGGATGTGTTGTTAAATTACCTATTTATGAACCAAACCCAGTTAATATTTTAGAATATTTACACAGGCATAAAAATATTGAAATAAATACTATTAATTAACCTATTATTATAAGTAATGGGAATCACCACATCAAAGCCTGAATATATTTTCAACTGTATGAATTCCGTTGTAAATGGTAATAATTATGCAGAAGAATATCTTCTGTATATGAATAATATTAATATTACTTTTGACAAAAATAATATTAATAATAATGATTTGGATTATATGTTGTGTAATATAGATTGTGAATATATTAATAAGAATCATAATTTAATTGTAAATTGTTTTGAAACATTTATCAATAAGGAGAATCAAGATATCCTCGACCAAACACATTATATTTTATTTGATCATTATAATATGCCAATGCTAAAACTAATTAATGATATTCCCCACGAGAATGAACAGGTATATTATTATGCAAAGTTTAAAATTTAATCTGGCAAATAATCATCTGCAAGTTGTTTACCAATTTCTTTATCAGCCTCATCATGGCTTAATTCACCTTTTTGAATTTGAGTCAATTTATACATCATCATATCAAGCATTGACATATCTCCACCGCTACACATCATACTAACTAAAAACGGATACTTTGCCATAATATCACTGTGATTCTTCCAGAAATAGTCTTCTTTATCTTTTTGTGTTTTAATACCTTTTTTATCAAGATTAGAAAGAACAATTTTAATTTTCTCAATAGTTTCTTTCATTGCTTTTACATCGGGTGTTTTTTTATCTGACATTATATTATATAATTAATTATTTTTTATAATGATTCGATATAAAAACGAATATTAAAAATAAATTAAGTATAATTGAAATAATAAGAATTATATTAATTATATCATTATTATTTGTAAATTTTTCTTTTACTAATTCCTTATTTTTAAATTTTTCAGATGAAGTTTGTGTCTGTACTTTATTATCACAACATCCTTTTCCACATACAGGTTTTAATATTTCTTTAATACCTTCTTCATATGTATATTCTTTTTTTCCATTTTTTTTATTAACTATATTATGAATATCAATTCCCCATTTAACTAAATTCTCTCTACTACTTAGAACGTTATCATCTAATGGTAATGTATCTAGGTTTTCTGCAAAATGTGATGCACATATAGAGCATGGGATTACATTTTTTAATGAATGAAAGTAATCATAATATTTTTTTTTAATTGACTCAGTTGGATAATGTGGATATCCAAGAGTAACAAAATGAATAAATTTCCATCCAGGTGGTCCCCATACATCTGGTCCTGTCATTAATATTAAATATATTATTTATTATATTTATCTATAACTTTTTCGCATTTTTTTAACCAATATATATCTAATGCAATCATAACAACAGAGCATATTATCCCATTGTACCATAACATAGATGGTGCTTTATTTGTATGACGAATTGTAACCATTAACATAAATATCCACATTGGTAATCTAACATAATTAATTATATTTTTCCTAAATCGCTTGCAATGGTATGATAATATATTATCCCCATCTTCTACCGCCATTGAATCTATTCCAGTAATAATTGATATTGATTCACATATTAATAACATTGCGTGTAAATAACCATATTTATCAATACTCTTTGCCATGATTACGCTTATTATACACATAATATGATGAAGATATAGATCCATTCTTGTATTTCCATCTGCTAACATTTTAATAACATCAACTATAAGATAAGCCATAAATAAATATTGTATTTCATCCATATCATCGTGTTTAAAAGAAAATGGATGGGAGAAACCGTTCTGGAAATGATTAATACCAACGTGTAATCCAATCATTGAAAAACCCATACACATGAGAGAACGGTAATAATTGAAACGAGTTTCATTTTTATATTTTTGTAAATCTGGATAATAATGCACAAATGATTGTAATACTATCAATATAATCATTTTTGTGTAAAGATGTTTATAATCATACATATTAATTATATTTATGATTATAATAATAGATAAACTAATTTTATTCAAAGAATTAATATTAATTCATAATAATATCAATCAAATCTTTCTTTGTTGGTTTTGAAATATTGATAATTTTATTTAAGGTATTACATAGTGCAATTAAGTCATCTTTTTTCATCTTATCAAGTTTCCCACGAGTTGGGATAACTGGTGCAATAAATAATTCTTCACTATCAGTATTAGTATTATTAGTTGGTTTCGTCATAAATCCTTCTAGTGTCATTATTTCATTAAAGTTATCATTAATTGTGATATTATCTTTAGTGTTATAACGATATACATCCATATTTAATATATTATGTTTAAGAACATTTGCACGAGGTGAACTAAAACTAAAAACTCGCAAATCTTTAACAACAATTGGCTCCCACCATTCATCATATCGTGCCAAGTAAATGGAAGGACGCCAGGGATTCATATAATCTCCATTGTAGACACACTCAATAGTATTATTTTTAAAATCAAAAATAAATATATTAATTTGTAATTCTTTTACTATTTTCTCAATATCATTATTATTTATAGTATTTATTATACCTTCAATGTCCTTATTATTATATTGAGAATCGACACAATACATTATACTATTAATTAATGAAATATTCTTACCCATATAAGTATTTGTGATACCAATACGATAAAATACATCATCAAAAATGTCTTTAAATACTGGGAAATCATATGCCTTCATAATAATATTTGGTTGGAGTGAAAATGTATTTTGCTTTGGCATAAGATGGGCTATAATTGTTTCATATGTTATTGTTGTCATTAATATTAATACATTTTATTATTTTAAATATGTAATTATCAATTTTTATTTGAAGAACATACTGTTCTTCAAATAAACTTTAATTGGGGAATATAAAATTTCTTAAAGAAATTTTATCGCCCAATCAATTTTTATTATTTTAATAGATTTATATCATTATTACTTTCACAAACATTCATTATAAATATTAATACACTAGTAAATATATTTATTTTATTATTGTTATAAGGTCTAATAAGATCATTTAATTCTGACCACTTACACCATCTTACTAATTCAATTTCATTATTATGGTGATTTATTTCTTCCTCTATATTATCGTTAAATAATGATGTATAAAAGATATGACGATATGGTTTACCATTTGTCCCAGTAAAATTATCATGAATCGGATCAACACAACTAAGTATGATATAATCATCGTATGATATACTTGTTTCTTCTCTAAACTCTCTAACTGCACAATCAATATTTTTTTCATTGGAATTTTTACGCCCCTTTGGTATTTCCCATTCAGTGTCATTATATTCGGATGTAAATTTACTCATATCATATGATTTAACAATATTAAATTTTTCTTTCGATTGATTTAACTCTGCCATATATTTCTTTTTATAAGAGTTTTTCATCCATAAGTTATTCCAAAGATAATTAAAATCCCTCGTTTTTATCATTTCCACTTCACTTATACTCATCAGTGAGAACATATTTTCTATTCTTTCAATATCATATGGATCATATTTCCCACGAATAAATTCAATATAATTTAATGAATGACGTCTTCTTACTAGCATAAATTCTATCATATCATTGTAATTATTAAACAAATGAATATTATTAAGAATCATATGAGATAAATCATAATATGATATTCCTGAAAGATTTTGAAGAAAAGTATTGTAAATTGTTTTATTTAATTTAAAACAAACAATACCGACCGATGTAATTGGTTCTTCACAATTTTTTAATATATGCCCAGTTTTTCCACAATTTGAACAATTAGAAGTCATATCTATATTGATATAGATATATTTATTTATATATATTTGCAAATGCACTTGTCATTGGTTGCATCATAGTTTGAAATGTAGGCGTAGTTTGTGCACCTGCTGTTTGTTGCATGTCAGTTTTTTTAATTAATAATACTACTATAAATATAATCCCAATTAATATTATAAATCTAATTAAACTATAAAGGAAACTACCATAACGTATTTTTTTACCATTTAAAACAAAAGTTAAATTATACATTTTTGTTCTTAAATCTGGGTATTTATCTTTATCATCATCACTTTCAAAAAGTGGAAAAACAATATCATTTATAAAACTACCAACTAATTCATTTATAAATGCAGATAAAATGGCAACTGATATACCAAACATTACACCATTACGCATTACAAATTCATTAAATTGTTTTAAAACCATTATAAATAATTTATAAAAAAATTTAATCAAACTTTGGAATTAATTCCGTATAATTGTGTTCGGCGCTATTAATTTGGCAAAGCCAATATAAATTATCTGCGAAAACGGTTTATATTGGCTTTGCCAAATGTGCGCGTCGTAATAGGCAAGTGCGTACTTGCCTATTAGCGAACAAAACTGGTTGCGATAAGTCAAAAGTGCAGACTGCACTTTTGAATTACGACAACCACAAATAATATTCGCGAACCAGTTCACCGAAGGTATATCTTTTGGCGAAGCCAATATAAACGGTCATTTTTAAATGTTATTTAAAAATGCTGTGAAAAAGGCTAAGCCTTTTTCAAGGTCTTACCGTTTTCAAATAGCGATGCTCACAATTATTCGTAATAATATCATCAAATGTGGTTGTCGTAATTATATTCTTGCGACCAGTTTTGTTCACTAATAGGCAAGTATATTCGAAGAATCACATTTGCCTATTACGACGCGCACAAATGAAATAATATCCCTTGCCAATTTACCGGGAATAATAATAAATAATATAGTTTAAAATATGTATTTATCAATTTTTATAAAACCTATTGTTTTATATTATGAACCTTGATAACCCGAATATTCTCACAAGTATTATTGATAAGGCATTAACTCATTATGATATGCAAAATAATAAATATAGTAAATATCTTGATACTGATAATATAACTGTGGATCGACAAACTAATATGATAACATTTCCTGATATTGATACGATTGAATATAAGTATGAAATATTAGGAGTTTTTGATAATACAACTCGTATTTGGATATGGGCATGGATGTCTCCAGAATTTATGTTTAATGAAACTGAAATAGTTAGAAAATTATTAAATTATGGTTTAAAAATAACACCCAGTATTGTTAATCGTGTGACAGATGATAGATTATATTTAAAAACTCAATTAGTTAATAGTAGATTCCTATTAGATGATAGTTTTCAATTAGATTTACATTTAGCTTTATCATCATATTTAGCCAAAGATAATTTTAAATTTATTTACAGTAAGAAAAAATACCTCAGTAAAGACAAAAAAAAATATATAACTATTTATTATCTTATAAAATAATTTGCAGAATAAATTTATTTTATAATATATTTTAATGATTCATGATATGATAAATATTGGATTGGTTGGGTTTGTGTTATTTGAAACTTATATATATTTACAAAACCAACAATTAAATAAAGAAAATGATAAATTTATGACCTATGCTGAAGATACCGCTGCTTATTGGAAAAACTTATATGAACAACAATCTAAAAGAAATTATTTAGAAAAACGTGATTATGACACCGTATATGATCCATTATCTCCACCAGAAAGACGCGTTGAAGCAGACCAATATCCATATCCAATGGTTAAATTTAATGAGAAAACACGTGGTGAACCAGATAATTATCAATTAGTTGGATTATTATATAATGCTGATAAGAATAAAAATTATCAATTATATGGTAGACGCAAATATCCTGGTGCATATGAATGGGAGTATTATTTACAGGCACAAGATGCAGGTGGATTGGCTGTTAAAATGCCTATTGGATTGAAAGAACAAGCTGAATTATACGATGGACAGCAATTAACCATACCATATGATAATGTGCCATATAATGTAACTATTTATAACTTTGACCAACCGCGCTATAACCCATTTCCATATTCACCATTATAAAAATTAATAGGTGGATAGATTTTTTTTAGAAAAATCTATCATTCCCCTATTAACCTTTATTAAGCAATCCTCAAGGATTGCTTAATAAAAATTGATCGCAGGTTAGAATTTATGCATAAATTTTAACATTCTCGATTAACATTTGTGCGCGTCGTAATAGGCAAGTCTATTACGACGCGCACACTTGAAGTCCCTTTTTCATAAAAATTGATAATATCATTTAATAATAACTAGACATTATTATTAAATGATGCTAATCAGAGATGTACGAAATATTATTATCCCTCAGAGTAAAGAGATAAATATTGACCATTTATTTGAGAAGATAATCGTTCATCAAATTAATGATATTGATAGTTATGAGTTAAATCATATTTTTCATAATAATAGATGTAATGAGGAGTTTAAAAATAATATTACTTCCATAATAAATCACAATATGATAATTATGTTGAGAAAACAACGACAGTTCCATAGAGATAAGAATAAAAAAGGAAAATTAGACATAAGTAATGTTAATGCTTTTATTGTTAGTGTCAATAAAAATATTAATATGATAATAACAATGATGGAACATTTGTATGATATTAATGATAATATTAAATTAGTACAATCAATTGTTCGTAATATGATTGATATTATCTTTACAGATATGAGTTTTAAAAATTGTATCATTAATTTCTTGCGTAATAATATTCTGCAAAATAATCTTAAACCCTTTCGTGAATTGTTTTCTTATTTGGAAGGATATTATCATATTGTAAATATTGTACCAAAAAATAGTGATGGCAGACTTTTATATGGAGATATAATTCGGACGATGAGTAAATGTATTAATATTGATTATACTGATTATATGCTTAAATCATATGGATTTGAAAATAATATTTTAATTGAAATGGTTGATAAAGTAATGTATGATAGTTATAAAAATGATATATATAATTGTGCGCGTCGTAATAGGCAAGTCTATTCGAAGAATAATTCGAAGAATAATACTTGCCTATTAGCGAACAAAACTGGTTGCGATTATTACGACAACCACAATTGTGTTGAAAACAAATCTCATACATATATTAAAACCATTTATGAATTTCGTGATATGGTCGCCCATCTGAAAGCGTGGAATAACAAGTTTCAATTTATGACTTTTTATAATACAACCTATGAGATGTTTAATTGTAATGATTTATGTCCGATTTTTAATAAAATGAAAGATGACATTACTAAACGATTTACTGATATTATTACTTGTAATAGTTTACCTGTTATTGAAAACTTTTTTATCTATTATAATCAGGATATTGATTATATAATTAGTAATATTAAGGATATTGATACTATTATGATGAGTTATGCACCAGAAGATGCAAATATGTGTATGTCTTATTGTTCACGGCTCTATAATATGAGTAGGTATGCAAAAAATAAGTATTTAATTCACCGTATCATTGATAGTAATATTAAGAAAGTGTTTAATACCACTGAAAAAAATCAAATGATAATTGATAATATAAACAACCATATTTGTGGTGTATATAGTGGAAAAAGTGAATTCATATCACTTGAGGATTATTATTATATTGGTAGTTGTGTTAATAATACTGATGAATTTATTGCATTGTTGGCACAAAAATTAATTGAACGATTTATCTATCTGGAGGTGACACCTCCTTATTCTTTTGAGATTATTGAGACAGAATATTATGATGAATTAGTTAAAGTATTTAATAATAATAGCAAACTACTATATCGATACAATGTAGTATGGAATGATATTAAGAATAATAAATATGATGCGATTATAACAACACAACATGTATGGAAAGCAAATTATAATATGGGAAATAATATTAATTTTGGGAATGGTTTATATAGTGATATGCTTAAAACTATTGATATGAAATATAAAAATGATAATATTAATAAACATCTCGTTTATTATCCACATATGGGGATGATTAATGCAACGATAAACAATGGAAATGTTATAATGCTACCTTTTCATATGTTTGTATTAGAACAATTTACCAAGCCAAACACCAATCTTAAAAGAGAAGAAATAAATCTATCACATTTGAATTATAGCGATGATATTAAAAATAAGATTATTGATAGTCTGGTGATTGGTAATATATTGTTAATATCTGGTGAATATTATTATGCAAATTGTAATATTCATGATGTGAATGTTATTGATATATTTTATAATATTAATAATTATAAACAAGATATGGTGAAAGAAATAATGATTGATATTGCTCACGAAAGGGTGGATATAGTTAAGGCGAATATTAATAGTCTTTTGAAACAATCATCATTTACAGAAAATGAATTATATTGTAAAGTAAAAGACAATATTAAGATATTTAAGACCAGTTATGAATTATTTACCCGGGCTTATGCCAGTATGATGGATAATGAGTATATTAGAATAAACGGGGATAAGGTGGTTAAGATTGTTTATTAAAATTATTTGCAATCCTCACAAAAAATTGAAATTTTTATTTATTATATAGTTAATTTATAATATTAATGTCTAACGTTGTTAAGTTCTATCATATCTATAATTTTGTAGCTGATAAGCTCAAGGAACGGCTATGTAAGATGCATGTCTCTCCTGAGCAAACAATCATCCCAATTGTTGTGAAGAATGGAAAGATTCTTTCAGATGATGACCTTCTTATTTATCATATATTGTATGATACAGTGCAAGCGTATTTCGCCCAGGATACTAATCTCAAGAAGGGCGAATATTTCAATCATTTTCTGCAGGTTCATAATCTTACAAGTGAAATTGATGATAATATTACGCGAGATTATGAAGATTTTATTTGCAATCGTTTCTGTCTTGGGATTGTAAATTGTTATTCAAATCAGGACAAGGAGTATGAGATTTATAATCATTACAAGTATTATCCACGCGAGGATGAAAAGTAATAAAATCTCAATTAACATTTGTGGTTGTGATTAACCTTTATCAAATAATCCATAGGGATTGTTTGATAAAAATTGATTAATTTATATTATAACATAAATAGTATTGTATTTAATGGAAAAATTACCGTGTAAAACTATTACTATTATGGACCCGGATACTAATATGGATATTGTTCTTACTAAAAACAATACATACAAGTATTTTGACCATATTTATATTATATGTCCCTTAAATACAATTACAAATCAGATGGTACTATATAAGTGTGATATTAAATTAGTATCAAGTGCCTTACATTTTGATAATATAAAATTTGGAGAATCAGATGAGTATAAAGATATTAATCTTTTTGGATATGATTTAAAAAATTATATTTTGACATTAAAAATAACTAATATTACTTTTCTTAATATTCAAAAGTATCTTGATTATATTTCCGGATTAAATACTTTTGATAGATTTTACGACCTTATTATTATGAATGAATATTTTAAAACACCAATTAATTATAATTATCTAATTAAGAATTTAGAATGTGCATTGTATTGGAATGATAGGAAAAATTGTCTTATTAATATTAATGATGAATTTAGTAAGAGGCGTTTTAATGTTATTAAAATTAAAAACTGTAATGATATGAAAAAAGCACTAGATAGTGATTATATGGATAGACTTAATACCATCCCAGAATATAATATTGATATTTATAGGAAAACAAAATGTCTTTACACTAAAAATGATATCACAACTCTTCTTACTAGTATTGGTGAAGAGAATCGGGATCACTTATTTATGCAGCTAGTAGTGTCAAAGGAATATTGTCATCTTGTTATTAATAATATGAATATTATGACCTTAATGCAACCCTATATAAAAAAAAATATCGTATCATTTAAGAATCGCCTCAGTTATGCTTGGATTACATTTTATTTGGAAGAGTTATTGGATAAGAATAAAATTAATACAAATAATGATTATATTTTTGATATTAATACTGCATCAGTATTGCCATTTTTCTACAATGACATTACTGAGCCATATAGTAGTCCATATAATGCCACACTTATATCTTATAAAAAACTAAGTTATGGAAAAAATATTTGTGGTGTTGATAGTAGTACGCGTATTGATTATAAAAGAATTTGTAATTTGGATGAATTTAAATCACGGATGAATATCTTTATTACTGGAGATATGAAGATTGATATATTTAATGATATTGATTTTAAGAAACTAAATATGGGAATTACTGGGAGTATTATGACAGCGTGCACGCAATATTATCACCCATTATTGCAATTATTTAAAAAAAATGAAAATCTAAATATTACTTTTAATAAATTCTTTGATGAATATTATAATAATTCAGACATTGATATTATTATAAATAAACCAAATATTTTTGAATATTTTGATACATTTACAGAGTTTTATACAATGCTAATGGTAAATATTATTAAATATTATAACGTGGAACCAGATACAATTGACTATGAGGTTATTCAGAACTATGAGGTTATTCAGAATATATATGTTTTTTTGGATAAGGATGATGAAAATCCAGAAAAACGGACACTTGAATTATTTACTGAATATACACAAGAACTATTATTTAATTTCTCTAAAGATGAACAAGAAATTATTAAGAAAAAATATCCAGACATTTTTAAATTTAATTATAGCAATGTTGTAATTAAGCCAAAGACAAATCAACAAGAACATCTTAAGAATATCCTTGTTAATTATAAATTTAAAATTAGATGCTTGCATCTTAATCATGATATTGAAATTTTCCAATGTAGGACAAATGATATTATGAATTTAGTGGGTAATTTTCATTTACCTTGTGTTAGAGCTTATTACGATGGAAATGTCTATATGACACCATCATTTATTATCGCCCATATGACGTATATGAATATTGATTATCGATATTTTGCAGGGACATCTCATCCATGTGATGTTATTAAAAAATATAGAACACGTGGATTTGGTACTTGGCTGAATAAGAATGAATTGAGAGAATATACAGAAAAATATGATGAACCACTCGGATGGCTAAATGTTAATGACCCAATCTTTTACCCAAGAAAAGCAGAATCATATGATTTATCATATAATGATAGATATGAGATAAATGCAAATATTAAAAAATATACCGAAAATGAATATAATATGGACATATTCGAGGTACCAATTAAAATGTCGCCGGTTGGTGCGATTGATAAGATAACCGGGCAAATTATACCATATGTGAGCAGCGCCATTTGAAAATTATGATTAACAATTAATTGATAAAAACCTATTAACATTTGTGGTTGTCGTAATTATATTCTCTATCGCTTCGCGATATAATAGACTTGCCTATTACGACGCGCACATTTGTGTTGATAACAATCCGCAAGTGTGGATTGTTATCTTCTCATCCAAAACTGTTTGGGAGATAGAAATTTGATTAAATTTCTATCAACTCCAATCATAACTTATTTGAGTAAGATAGAATTTTATAAAATTCTCTCTCATAAATAAAAATTGATTAAAAGATTCATTTAAAACATTAATATTATAATAATGACCATTGACAAAGCAATTTATGCGGAATACAAAAATAAACTCAATGAATTATTTGAAGATGAAACTCTTGAAAGGATTATGGAGGGGATTGACAGTTTTGTTGCCAATTATATTGAAACAAATGATTGCCCCTATCTAGTTAATGATATTTATGTTAATAAAGTAAATGAAATTCTTGATGCGATGGGTTATTCTGAATATTTGAGTGAAATGATTACTACTGGACACGTTTTTCCAGAAGAATTAGCCTTTTTAAAACCACACGAAATATGTCCAGGTAAATATAAAAATATTATTGAGAAGAAAGCATATGAACATAAACAAAAGAAAAAAGGTTCCAATATATTCTCTTGCAAAAAGTGCAAGCAAAATAATTGTGAAATTGAGCAAAAACAAACAAGGAGTGCTGATGAATCGATGACAACTATTGTTAAATGCTTAGAATGTGGGTTCTGTTTTCGTTTTAATTAATGTAATGATTTTCCTACCACCCGTTTTTGATGAAAGTTCAACATTGTATTTAGTTTTAATAACATTAGTAATATCACTATAATGATTTAATTTATCGATAACACTTGGTTTATTATTATCAATTGCATAAGTAATAAGAGGCATAAAATCATTATTAATAATATACATTTCAACCATTGAGAATATTTCTTTTATCATATCATCCATATGTGTTCCCTTAATTGTAATTCCATAATAGATATCAATTAACATAAATACTACATTGTGATAATGTACACTTTCATCTAAAAAATTATATTTAGTTGAGATAACATTCCATCTTTTAATATTAGTATGAAGAATACAAAAATAATAATTAGCTTGGCACCGCAAAACATCAATAGCATAGAGTGACATATAATCTCTAATTTTCCTCTCTATCATATCATAATTTTGCTCTTTTTGAAGGATATTTAAATTATCACTCCACATTGTTATTGGGCGAGTGGGCATTTTATTAGCGTGATAGAAATTAATCATACTTTGTTTAAAGCCAAGCCAAAACTCTTCAATATGGTGATCGGGATTCATTATTAATATAAATAAATGTTTATTTATATTAATAATCAATTTTTATGAAAAAGACTTATAAGTCTTTTTCATAAACTTTAATCGAGAATGTTAGAATTTATATATAAATTCTAACCTACGATCAATTTTTATTTCCCAATCAATTTATTTATATAAATTTAATCTCCCAATAAATAATATATATTAATGATTGACAAAAAAATAAGGGATAAAGTTTTTACACAATTTAATAAACTATTTGATCATGATATTGCCACAAAAATAGAAAAATCTATATTTGATTTTAGTGTTGATTATGCTGAAAGTAATAATACACCATTTTTATTAGAAAATATATATACTAGTAAGGCAGAAGAAATCCATTGTATGGTTAAAGATAGTAATCTCCGTAATGCGCTTGTCGCAATTAAGGAAAAAAAATTAGACCCAAGTAAAATAGCTTTTATAAAGCCAAGTGAAATAAGTATGATTTTATCAAATAAACAATATATTGATATTATTAAAAAAAGAGAAATTAATATGATGTTAAATGAAAAAAAAGGTACTACTGCATTTGAATGTAAAAAATGCAAAAAACGAAATTCTTCAGTTATTGAAAAACAAATATTGTGTGCAGATGAACCAGCTACACAATTTATAACTTGCTTAGAGTGCGGACACGCATTTATGATTTAATCATTAATAAAAGTGGTTCGCAAAAAATTGATTTTTTATTATTTTAACATTATTTATTTCAATAAAATAATGTTAAAAAACACTTATTTGAAAGAAAAACTTGTATATAAAGGTCCTATATCAAATGTTTTTAAATATTATAATACAAATACCAATGAAATACAAGCAATTAAAATTTTTGATGAATCACATAAAAAAGATTTTGAAACTGAAATAAATACACTTAAACTGTTTTCTGAAAATAGGAAAAATATTAACTATTTTTTAGAATATTTTAATATTAATGATAGATATTATATTGTGTATCCTTATTATGAAATAACATTGCATCAATTTATAATACAGAATAAATTAAATATAAATGCAATTAAATATATATTATATGAATTAATTCAACCATTGAAGTATATTCATAATATACTTGAATCTTACCACGGTGATATAAAATTAGATAATGTATTAGTTTCTTCAGACTTATCTAAGGTAAAATTAATTGATTTCGGTTCAGTCAGTAAAAATAATACATACCACAGTAAATCTTTTGGAACAATATTATTTATGGCTCCAGAAGTATTATTATTAACAGATAATATTACAAGTAAATGTGATATATGGTCATTTGCGTGTTTAATATATGAATTAATAACAAATGACATATTGTTTGATTATAAAGAAGAACGTAATATTTTACCTGAAATTTCACAATTGAATTGTATTATAGATATATGTGGTAATATAAATGATGTCTTATTATTATCAGCAAAAAAAGATGATATATTGGTTAACAAAAATTATTTACATAAAGGCACATTCAATTTAAATACAAATGAAATTATTTATAATAGAATTAAAAAATATAATGATAATATAAATATAACAAATATAATTTCTTCATGTATAAAAATAAATCCATCGGAACGTTCAACAATTGATGAATTAGAACAACAAATTTTAATGTTATAAGAGAATAATATATCTTATATTATAATATGTCAACAGGGGCGTTAGTCCAATTACAAGCAAAAAATGAATTTGATGATTTATTATTTACTGATGATATAAATTTATCTCCTTTTGCATCTAACTTTAAAAAAATTACACCATTTGCAGAAATACCTTATAGTTTCGCACCAACCGGACAAGCATCGTGGGGTGAGAGAGTTGTATTTAAAATAAATAAAGTCGCTGATTTAATATCCTATATGTATTTAACTTTAGAACTCCCACAAATAACAGTCGCCGATATAATTGGTATGTCGGAAGATGTTATTACATCAAATTATCGCGTAAAGTGGATGGATTATTTAGGTTATGTTATTATTGAGCGTGCTATTCTTAGAATTGGTGGGAAGATTATCCAAGATATGCCAGGGGAATATATGATGTGTTATAGTGATTTATATGATTGTTCGTGGACGACTTTAAAACTGATGGGACATGATGGAGATTTAATTCAACCACAAACACAAATATATGATCAATATATTTATGTCCCCCTTAGATTTTTCCCAAGTAATGATTATGAAACTTGTTTACCTTTAAATGCACTTAGAAATCAAGAAATTGAAGTAGAAATTAAATTAAGAAATTGGCACGATATATATCTTGTTTTATACCAATTAACTGATGTTAAAAATACAGCAGGGTCAATAACAGATCCATTTTCTTATTATTATTCTCATACACACGAAAAATTAACACTTAAACCACTTAATAATCTCCGCTTGGATTGTAATATGATTTTCCTAGGAAGTGAAGAAAGAGAACATTTATTAAAAAATAAAATTGAATTACTTATTACTCAAGTTCAAGAAAAACATCAAACAATTGGGAATATTGGGACAATTGATTTAACATTTACCAATCCAGTGAAAGAATTTTATTATCTTATATCCAAACCGGAAATTAGGGCGTTAGGGGAGATATTTAATTATAGTGGGAAACCTAAATTTATTCCTTTTGATAGTAGTAATAATATGATTACAACATTTTCAAAAGCTTTATGGACACAAATACCAGAAAAACATTTATTATTTGATGCTAGTTTTGAATTAAATGGCGTAGAAAGAATACCATGGCGCGATTATAAATATTGGTATGTAGTTCAGAATTATGAAACATTTTACAGTCGCCCCGAACATTATATTTATTTATGTAGTTTTGGTATGACATCAAATACAAATAAAGGGAGCTGTAATTTTTCAGAATTTGAAAGTATTGATCTAAATGTGCGATTAGCTGGGTCAGATATCAGGCGTTTCAGTTTCAATATACCAGATTATACAATTAATATTGGACCAGAAAGCAATGTCAATATAACTGTTTATGGTGTTAGTTATAATATATTGGATATAGAGGATGGAATGAGTGAATTACGATTTGGGATGTAACATTATTCCCTTATTATTGCGTAATTGTTACATAATCATATAAGGCGACAAAATATTATTATTTAAAATTAAATTTCTTTTATATTTTAAATAATGTGGTTTCCTTTATTTGACCTGAATATCGATTTTTGGAGTAAAAATCGTAAGATAACCTTGGAAAATGTCACAATCCAAGGTAGTGTATTGAAAGTAGAAATTAATGATAATAATACTATTTTTAAGAAATCACTCCATAATGATTTTTTAAAACAATATATTGTTTTTCATTATTTCCATAGTATGAAAGACCCAAATAGATTAATTGATATTATTGACGGGGTTTGTTATGTGGAAAGTAATAATATTACAAAAAACATTAATACACCTATATTTAATCTTTTATGTAAATATTATGTGTCAAAAAATTATAATTCTACTACTTTTTCAAGTGATGATAGTTTTGATATTAGGACTATTACCTTTGCACCTGATATTAAAATAAATAAAAATATATTTACAACAATTAAAAATAAAGCATTTCATATTGAATTATTTGATTATCAAAAGAAATCTATTATGCGAATGTTGGAAATTGAGAATAAAAAGAATATGACTTTTGATTTTAACTTTGATATTAATATTGATAAAGAAACAGTTAAGTGGGATATTGTGAATGAACAAATTGCCGAAAAAGGCGATAATATGGGTAAGATATTATCGTGTGGTGGTATCTTGGCGGATATGATGGGGTTGGGTAAGACGATCACAATGTTGGGGTTATTACATTATGGCAAGACATTAAAACCCAATGAAGTACGAACAAATAAAATATATAGTATGGCTACATTAATAATTGTCCCTTCTCATTTAGCCAAACAATGGAGTGATGAAATAAAACGTGTATATAAAGGCACAAAAAATATCATTACTATTCTCAATAAATTATATCATGAAAATACAACATATGAAGATATCATATTGGCTGATATAGTGATTGTTACTTATCAATTCCTTTCAAATATAAAAAATTATGGGCAATTAAATTATAGAGCGTGTACACCATCTATGTTCAGAATAAGCGAACGTGATGAATATTTAGCTAGACATTATAAAAGTTTAACTAGAAATGAAAGTTATAAAATAATGAATTGTCCAATGTTAGAATATTTCCATTTCAATAGAATGATAGTTGATGAAGGACACGAAATTATGGAATCATTGAACTGTCATTATTCTGGGGGCAAGATTATAAATCGTTTTCTTTATAATTTCCTTAGGACAACGGAAGCATCATATAAATGGTATGTGTCTGGCACTCCATTTACCACGTTGAATGGTTTGGAGATGGTGATGCAGTTCTTGAATGTCCAATTGGAATATAATAATATGATTCACAATATTAGACATTTAAATAAGCGCCCATCCTATTATAGTGATGATTATACTGGAAATACTGATTTTCCGGCTCTTAATAATTATTCCGTATTGTTAAAAATATTACGATGTATGACGATTCGACACCTCCAACAAGATGTAAGTAAGGATGTTAAATTATTGGGATATAAGGAAAATATTGAATGGGTTGATATGACAGAAGGAGAGAAGAGAATATATGAAGCAAAAGCGAATGATGATACGGATAGGAAAACATTATTACAAATATGTTGTCATCCACTTATTTCACAGGAATTTAAGGATATTGTTGGGGATATGGAAAGCCTGGAGGATGTGGAGGAAGAATTAATTAAACACCATAAGAATGTTATAAAAGAAACGGAAAAGAAAATAACTAAATTGGATAAATCAAATCAAGCTTATCATATGATTTTAAGTAAATATAATAAAATGATTAATGAATCAAAGTATATGTTGGGAATATTAGATAGGATTCAGCAAAATGTAGAATTTAATGAAGATAATAATTGTATTGTATGTTTTGATAATATGACCAACCCAGTTCTTACTCATTGTGGGCATATGTTTTGTAAGGATTGTATCATGCGTTGTATTGAAATTAAACCAGAATGTCCTTTGTGTAAAAGTAATCTTACAGGTGATAAATTGCTATTATTAAATAAAGTAGAAAAGAAGGAAGAAAATGTAAATCCATTAGTGGCAAAATATGGGGCTAAATTAGGAAAATTAATTCAAATGGTTAGAACACTGCTATCACAAAATGCCCGTATTATTATCTTTTCTCAGTGGGATGATATGTTAACCTTAATTAAGAGGTCAATGGGTGAGAATGGTATCGAGTGTTCATTTATTGTTGGGAATGCATATCAAAGAAATAAAGCCATTGCACGATTTAAATTAGGTGGGAATAATAATGTTTTATTGTTATCTTTAAATAAGAGTGCATCTGGGACCAATCTTACCGAAGCAACTCATATATTCTTTGTTGAACCAATTGATGAGACAAAAGAGAATATTATTGCAATTGAGAGCCAGGCAATTGCAAGAGCGGTGCGATTAGGGCAAACTAAACCGGTTGAGATTGTAAGGATTCTATGTAAGGATACAATTGAGGAGGAGATATACAATGGGAAATATAATTAATACCGGGTAATAAAAATTGATATAATATGATATTGAATAAATATCATATTATATTAATGAATAAATTATGCGAGTTTTTTGGCGTAGAATATAATGATTTATATAATGTTCTTATAAATACTGCCTCATTTATTGCAGGTGGATCAGCACTAAGAACATTTCTAATAGAAGCAGATAATGAGCCATTTATTGATCAAGATTTAGATATATTTATCAAACTACCATATAATAAAAATGATTATGAGGAAATGCAAGAAGCGGGTGATTTTTCAAACTATCGATGCGGTGAAATACGACAAATATATGAAGAATTCTTTAAAAAATACCAATATGAATGTGTATTGAGTCATAATAAACACTGGATTAAATATAATAAAAATCCGACAGCTGATATGATTGATTATACAGATGATACTATTTTAAATAAATATATTAAAAATATTAATCTTTATAAAAATAAAAATAATAAGAAAATACAACTTATCTATATATATGATTATCCTATTGATATTTTTCTGAATACATTCGATTTAAATATATGCAAAATTGCCATAGTACCATATCTTAATAAATTAGAATTTTATCATACCATTAAGAAGTATATAAATTATGAAGAGTTGGAAACGATTAAGGATAAAGAAATGTATATTACAAATATGTCTACTATTGGGAGAATTTCAAATAGAATTATGAAATATATTAATAGAGGTTTTTATTGGAGAGATATTAATAATACACAATATAACACTCGTGAAAAACAAGAAAAATGTGAATACAGTACGATATATGATTGTTTGATAATGATGTTTGGACCATATTAAAAATCATTTAAAGTTTTCACTACTGTTATTTTATAATAATGGTTGCGATAGGAATAGATCTTGGAACCACCTACTCTTGTGTAGGTGTTTATGTGAATGGTCGTGTTGAAATTATTGCCAATGATATGGGCAATAGAACAACCCCATCTTATGTTGCGTTTTCTGAAGCAGAGAGAACGGTTGGTGATGCGGCAAAATCAACTGCATCATTAAATCCCACTAATACTATCTATGATATCAAGCGTCTGATTGGACGTGATTTCTCTGATCCAATTCTTCAAAATGATATGAAGAGTCTTCCTTACAAGATTGTTTCTGATAGTGGGAAACCAAAAGTAGAAGTGGAATATAAAGGTGAGACTAAACAATTTACACCAGAAGAAATTTCCGCTATGATTCTTGGTAAGATGAAGGAATATGCAGAATCATATCTTGGTCAAGAAGTTAAGGATGCAGTAATTACAGTACCAGCTTATTTTAATGATGCACAGCGTCAAGCAACAAAGGATGCTGGTCTTATTGCTGGACTTAATGTTTTACGTATTATTAACGAGCCAACTGCAGCGGCGATTGCATATGGGCTCGATAAGAAGGATAAGGATGAGAAGAATGTGCTAATTTTTGATTTTGGAGGTAGTCATATGTTTTGCCTCCTGTGGTGAAAATCCACCGTTAGGAATATATAAATGTGGTTGTCGTAATAATCGCAACCAGTTTTGTTCGCTAAACGGCAAGTATTATTCTCTATTGCAAAGCAATATAATAGACTTGCCTTTTACGACGCGCACAAATATGTTCTTAATGAACGCCGTGAACTGACGGGAACACCCTAAAGCTTTTCCTACCAAGCTATCCACGTGAGTGAGATAGTGGCCAGAATAATTACCTGGGTATGGTAAAAAAGGAAAAGATGATGATTTTAACAAATCAGAAATGGGCAATCCGCAGCCAAGCTCTTTCGAAAGGAAGATGAAGGTTCAGAGACTAGGTACAATTCCTAAAAGATTATTATTATAATCTCACGGTAAGTACCCACGAGTGCGGCGGGTAAATATTCAGTTGAATATGTGAGCATCGCTATTAGAAAACGGTTTTCGAATAGCGCCGAACACATATATTCAAAGAATATTTGCTAAGATATAGTCCGACCTATGGGGAAACTCATAGAAGATAGGATAAAGAGCCTATCGATAACAATATGTGGTATGTGCTTGTCAAAAATACATTTTTGATAAGTCGCAACCAGCTATGTGTTTGAATCAACACATATGTGGGAACACATGACGTTTCAGTGCTAACTATCGACGATGGTGTATTTGAAGTAAAGGCGACAGCCGGGGACACACATTTAGGTGGTAGCGACTTTGATAATTTACTTGTACAACATTTCGTTGAAGAATTCAAAAAGAAACACAAAAAGGATATTTCAGACAGTAAGAAGGCGCTTAGTCGTCTCAAGTCAGCAGCCGAAAAGGCTAAGAGAACTCTCTCGACAACTAGCTCGGCGACCGTCGAAGTAGAGGCATTGTTTGAAGGTATCGATTTTTACACCAGTATTACCCGAGCCAAATTTGAAAATCTCTGTCAATCGGTATTTAACCGTTGTATGGATCCAGTTGATACCGTTCTTCGTGATGCTAAGATGGATAAGAGTGCTATTCACGATGTAGTACTTGTTGGTGGTTCTACTCGTATTCCACGTGTTCAAGAACTTCTTACTAATTACTTTAATGGTAAGGAACTTTGCCGCAGTATTAATCCCGATGAAGCCGTTGCATATGGTGCAGCAGTTCAAGCTGCGATTCTATCTGGTGTCAAGGATGAAACCACTGATAGTATGATTCTTCTTGATGTCACACCTCTATCCCTTGGTGTGGAAACAGCCGGTGGAATTATGGCGGTGCTCATCCCTCGTGGCACCACTATCCCAAGCAAGAAGAGTCAAACATTTAGTACCGCAAGTGATAATCAACCGGGTGTTACCATCCAAGTATATGAGGGTGAGCGAACACAAACTCAACACAATAACAAGCTCGGTGAATTTACAATGAGTGGAATACCACCAATGCCCCGTGGTATGCCACAAATTGAGATTACCTATGAACTTGATGCAAATGGTATTCTTAGTGTATCAGCGGTTGAGAAGAGCAGTGGCAAGTCTCAAAAAATTACCATTACAAATGAATCGAATCGTCTCAGCAAGGAAGCTATTGAGAAGATGGTCAAGGAAGCAGAAACCTTCAAGGCGGATGATGAAAAAATCAAACAAAAGGTTGAGGCAAAGAATAAACTTGAGGGATATTGCTTTTCGGTTCGTAGTTCAATGCTAGATGATGCTAAGATGAAGACGGCACTTGGAGATGAAGCATCTACAGTTGAAACAGCTATTAAGGAAACATTGGATTGGCTTGAAGAAGACCATAGCACGGAAGAGTATGAAGCCAGACAAAAGGAACTTGAAAGTAAGTTAATGCCCGTTATTCAAAAAGCATACCAATCCAATATGCCCCAACAAGATGGAGCACCAGCCGGACCCGGTCCAAGTGTAGCGGATGTAGATTAATAGCGATGCTAACAATTCCTTATTATTCCCGGTTCCACTTATTATCTGAAATAGGAAATATGTGGTTGTCGTAATAATCGCAACCAGTTATGTTCGCTAAAAGTATATTATATCGCTTCGCGATAGAGAATAACACTTGTGGTTGTCGTAATTCAAAAGTGCGGAACGCACTTTTGACTTATCGCAACCAGTTTTGTTCGCTAATAGGCAAGTATATTATATCGCGAAGCGATAGAGAAAACACTTGCCTATTACGACGCGCACACTTGTCTATTACGACGCGCACATATATTGCAGAGCAATAGATAATAAGTGAAACCGGGCATAATATAAAATAATTCATAGAGAATAAATTCATATTGAATAAATTCATATTGAATAAATTCATATTGAATAAATTCATATTGAATAAATTCATATTGAATAAATTTAAATAAAATATTTAAAATATTATATAATTATTTTATATAATATTATATATGCTTGAAAATATTAATCCCATGTTAATTTTTGCAGTACTAGGAGTAGTTATAGTTATTAGTTTAATAATCGTACTCGATCCCTTTGGTTTTAAAAGTAGATTTACAAATGCAAAAGAACGTTTTGATGGTTTAACATCATTAAATAAAAAATTATTTGAACAAATTACACCAATGGCTACACCAAATGTAGCTGATCCATCCAAGTATGTGCCCGATATTCCACAAAATAGTGCTTCATTATTAAATAGTTTAATATTTCCTGAAATTAAAAATATCCCATCTGTAACAACCCCTAATGAACAACCGATTGCTCAATCTGTCGCTCCACCTGCAGCTGAACTTGTTACTGAACCTGCAGCTGAACTTGTTACTGAACCTGCAGCTGAACTTGTTACTGAACCTGCAGCTGAACCAGTAACTAGTGTTGAAACTGCATCATCATTTCAATTACCAGAAATGGTTGCAAAAGTAGAAGAAACACAACCAGCAATACTACCTTCACCAACTCTTCCTGAACAACAAAATATACAACAGGCAGAAACAGAAGTTAAACCATTTGAATTGCCTCAAATTATCGCGACTGAACCTGCTGTACAAGAAAAACCAATTGAATTACCATCTGCCCTAACAGATCTAGAATTACCACCAACTACACAATCTACTTTTAATCTACCTGAATTAGTCGATACTAATGTACAGACAAATGTTCCCGAAAATCAATCATCTATAATTACATCGTTAGAAGAACAAAATAAACCAGTTGATGTTCAAGCAATTGTTTCAAATACTCCAAGCGAAAATACACCAGCTAATGCCGCAGATTTAATTAAACAACAGATCGAACAACCGACCATTCAATCAAATGGTGAAACAACAGTTACAACAACATCTATTATTAATGGAACAGGTATTGTCAATATAAACGAAAATGTGAATAGTGACAATGCAGTTGCAGGTGGTGAATTAGTAAACAATGGCATAATGAATCAATTTACTAATACACGTATAATAGGTGCATATCCCTTATACCGCTAAAAAATAAAAAATTCATTTTATTTCAATTCCCGGTTCCACTTATTAAGAGCCTTAAGATTAAATAAAAATGTGTTCGGCGCTATTCGAAATTATCTGCGAAAACGGTTTTCGAATATTCGCGAACCAGAAGAGTGCCCGTATATTTGAAAACGGTAAGACCGTTTTCAAATAGCGATGCTCACAAATAATTATTCCCGGTTCAACTTATTAAGAGCCTTAAAATTAAATAAAAATAATTAGTTCTAATTATTTTTATTTATATTTGTGTTCGGCGCTATTCGAAATTATCTGCGAAAACGGTTTATATTGGCTTTGCCAAATAATATTCGCGAACCAGTTCACCGAAGGTATATTTTTTGGCGAAGCCAATATAAACGGTAAGACCTTGAAAAAGCATTTTTAAATAACATTTAAAAATGCTGTGAAAAAAAGGCTTAGCCTTTTTCAAGGTCTTACCGTTTTCAAATAGCGATGCTCACATTTGGGATCTTATTATCGATTGCTCTGCAATATAAATAGGGAATAGTTTTAATTATTTTTATTTAGAAATTGTGCGATCCGCCATTCACACTACTTGTAAAAAGATTTAAAAATATACGATTATTAACTTTTAATGACTCATAAAATTATAAACCAATTTAACACTATTTCACTTGATTTTATAAAACAAACTGAAAATATAACAGGAAAATCATATATAAATCAATTCAAATTAATAACCAGTTTTAATAATATAATGCCAATTGAAATGTATATAAAAAATATTTTACCATATAAACGTTATATTTATAATAAAGATGAAAGATTCTTTATTAATATGGATATTAATAATTTATATATGGATTATTTTACAGATATAAGTATATTAAAAAAAAAATTTAAACAACTTGATAATCAGACAAAAAACAATATATGGGAATACATACAAGCATTAACTATATTAGCTGAAGACTTGCATAAAACAGCCCAAATAAATAAACAATATTAAAAAAATTGAAAAAATAAACCATTATGAGCATTTTAATAATAACCATTAACATGGCTTCCGCAGCAAAGTCAACAACTAATGCACGTGCATCAGATGCACGTGCAAAGACCCACTGGTGCATGTCCCAGCTTTGTATCACGTTGAACAAGCAAGGATATGACATTGTCGGGTTTCAATTTTGCAAGTTTGGTCCAACTTGTTACAACGCCCACAAGGAAGAGGATATTGAAAAGAAGCCTCTTATTGCGTTGTGGGATCGTATCAAGGATTTTTCAACCTTTGATCTCGGTGCGATGATGGACAATATCCTGGAGACAATGGACAAGTCCAAGCAAATGGTCAACAATCCCAAGTACCGTTCTGGTATGGCAAATATTCACAGTCTTGGATTTCCAGAGCTATTGGCATTCTGGTTCGACATTGCATGCCACCATCGCCGCATTGCAAAGGAACTTCCATCCAAGAAGAAGTGGCATGACAAGAGTCTCCCCATGCCGATTGAGGAGTATCACTACCAAGAGGATGTTCCCCAATTCTATCTTGAGAATGAGGACAATGCATGGGCTCTAGAGCGAGTTCTCCATATGTGCCCAGATCACATGAAGCTTACAAAGACTCGCCGTTTGAATATGAGTGAGATTTGTGGAGGAGCATTCAATTGCAAGAAGGGTGTCCACAAGATGGAGGAGGTGGTATGTGTGGAGAATCTTATCAATGGCGAGTGCAAGTGTATGTGCGAGGAAGAAATTGAGATGACTCGACACCAAATCGAGTCTGACATTGAAAAACTCTACACTATGCTAGAGACATCGGTTGATGCAGATGGATTCCAAATCAAGCTTAGCAAGAAGATCAAGGATAATATTCATGCAGAGATCCGAGACAAGAAGCAAGAACTTGCATCTATACCCCCACGAATGCGCCATCTGACAGAGCTTGGTCTGATTCCTTTGAAGGTCCATCTTGAGAAGAAGAGGGAGATTGCCAAGAAGGTCGAGGCAGCTGTTGAAGAGATTGTTGTTACCAAGAAGGTTCTCAAGAAGAAGTATACTTAATTGTGTTCGAATATACTTGCCTATTACGACGCACACATTTTTTTTATATATTATAATAATGATTATGAATTATTTGGCAATAATATGTATAATATTAACTATTGGAATAATTGTTTTAATTTTTATAAAACAACGTGATAATTTTGAAGATACACAAATTCAAAAACCAATTGATAGTCCAATAACAAAAGATAAAATATATCCATCATACTGGTATGGTTATTTTCCAACTGATACACGATCAAAATGTTTTGATTGTGATAATACTAGTAATTATGAGCATGGTACTAATTGTTTTGATTGTGAGATTCCAGGTGGACGACAAATAAATCCTTTACTTAATAGAGTTCTTACTAGATAAAAATATTGCATGCATAAAAATAAATTATACCATATAATAATATGTTTCCTAAACACTTATTATATGGCGGGGGTGGTAAACAATGGGATGTTATGATACATAACGGACCAATGTTTGCGCCTTTATATGAACCTCATAATATTCCAATTATCATTAATGGGGTTAAGCATCAGTTGGGTGGATTGGCAGAAGAATATATAACAATGTATGCTCGATATATAGATACAGATTATGTAAAAAAACCAAGGTTTAATAAAAATTTTTTGCACGATTGGAAAAAGACTTTACCCAATCATATAAAAGTCAATAGTATGGAAGAAGTTGATGCGAGTAATATTAAAAAACATTTAGATAAAATTAAAGAAAAAAGAAATAATATGACAAAAGAAGAAAAGGATCGTATTAAAGAAGAAAATAAAAAGAATGAGGAGCCTTATATGTACTGTGTGGTGAATGGTGGGAAGATGAAAGTAGGTAATTATAAGATTGAACCACCTGGTATATTCCTTGGGCGCGGAGACCATCCTAAACTAGGGATGATAAAAAAGCGTGTTAATCCAGAAGATGTTATAATTAATCTCAGTAAGGATGCGCCTATACCCAAACCAAATGTTAGTGGAAAATGGAAGCAAGTTATCCATAATAATGAAGTGGTATGGCTTGCAACCTGGAATGATAATATAAGTGGTAAAAATAAATATGTATTTACATCAATGGAATCTATTTTTAAATCTAAAAGTGATATGGATAAATTTGATCTTGCTAGAAAACTTAAAAGAAAAGCACAAAGTATTCGCGCAACTTATTACGAAGATATGAAAAAATCTGATATGGTGCCGAGACAGCACGCGGTTGCTTTATATTTAATTGATAATTTAGCACTTCGTGTAGGTGGGGCAAAAGATACAAAGGAAACTGCTGATACTGTCGGTGTAACTTCATTACGTGTAGAACACATAACGATTCTTGATAATGATACTATTAAACTGGATTTCCTCGGTAAGGATAGTGTTAGATATTGCAGAAAAGTTAAATTAGATAATCTTGTATATAATTGTATTAAAGATTTCACCACAAATAAGAATAAAAAAGCAAATTTATTTGATAAAATATCATCTAGTAGTTTAAATAATTATCTGAATAGTATGCTAGAGGGATTGACTGCTAAAGTATGGAGAACTTATAATGCATCTAGTTTATTTCAAAAAGAATTAGAAAAAGTTAATACAAATACATTAGAGAAAATGCCTGAATCTGAAAGAATTAATTATTTAATTTCTATATTTAATCAAGCAAATACAGCGGTTGCTTTATTATGTAATCATCAAAAAAATGTTTCATCTGATATTGATAAAGCACTTAATAAAATAAATGAAAGTATTAAAAAATATAAAGATCAAAAAAAGAAAAGTAAGGATAAACAAAAGATTAAATTATATGAAGCTAAAATTTTAACATTAAAATTAAAACGAGATACAAAGGAGAAGATGAAAAATGTATCATTGGGTACATCAAAAACAAATTATATTGATCCTCGTATTATATTTGCCTTTATTAAACGTTATAACATCCCGGAGGAAAAACTGTTTAATAAAGCCCTATTAACTAGATTTGAATGGGCTAGAAATGTAGATATGAATTATCGATTTTAATTTTTATTTACTTTCTGGGACTAAATGTAGGAATTCTAGATACAAAGGTGGAAACACTAGATGGTACATATTTGCTGGGAGCAAAAAGACTGTATGCACTAACGAGAGATAATAATAAACAGATAACAAGAACTACCATTACGAAGATAAGAAAACCATAGTTAGCAGGCTTATCTTTCTTAGTTTGTTCATTCGCGTTATATGCTTCGAGACCAATTGCAGTTGTCGCAATACCGAGCACAGATACAATAGCAGCAATTATAGTAACAGTTTTAGGAGTAAGATCAAACATATATAATAATATAGATTTTTTATATATTTTTTTATATATTATATTATTTAAAAATAAAATTTTATTATATATAAAGTATGAATTGGTCAGATAATGAAGATAATAATGACAAATTAAATCAACCTAATAGAGATTTACCGAATGATGCTACTAGCAGTGGTGAAGAAGATAATGAATATTATAATATAATTTATAAAAAACCAATTAATAATTTTATAATAAATGAATCATCAAAAAAACATGATAATAATAAAAAAAAACCAAATAAACAAAAGAATAAATATGTCCCAGTTATATTTACGGACAATAAATCATCTGATTCTCTTAATGACGGTGTTGATGTGAAAACTTTTTTCAAATCAAACACAATACAAACAACAAACAATAGAAAATTTAACCCGCGTCTCCCACCACCAAATAAAAAATAATCTAAATTATATTAAATGAATGATAAAATTTCTGGATTAATTGGTTCATCATTAAATGGTGCAACCCTTAGTAAATCATATAGACGACCGGATCCAATTAACATAAATGGTGTTTTTGATTATTATGGTATGTCTAAAACAGAACAACAACAAAATGCAAATAAGATTGCAGTCGATAATTTAAAACAAATAATGTCTTATCAACCTGCATCTATTTCTGATAGTAATACCATACTTGATAGTAGTTTTGATAAATTATTAAATCAAAATAATATTATGGATGTTACTAAAGTATCACAAAATGATTTATTTCCAATGATATTATTTCCTCCAACAAAACAAGCGCTTCCTACTGCAAAAGTATTAGAAGGATTCTCCTTTAAAAAATAAGTCCCATAAATAAAAATTGATCGTAGGTTAGAATTAGTGTTCGGCGCTATTTATGAAAAAGGACTTTAAGTCCTTTTTCATAAAAATTGATATTTAAAATCTTAATTCTAAATATCTTTTAATATAAATGTTTAATGTTATTCTTGCAACTGACAGTAATAATGGTCTTGGGGCTCATAATACAATCCCTTGGAATGTTCCTGAAGATGTAGAATTATTTAAATCATTAACCGGATGTAATGATGGACTTATTAAAGTTGTTATAATGGGACATAATACTATGAAATCATTAAAAAATGGTTATCTTAAAAATCGTATTAATATTGTTGTAACATCAAAAGTGATCCAAAATGAAAATGTTACTTTTGTTTCAAATTTACAAGAAGCATTGAATTGTGCCTATAGTATGGTAGGAAAAGACCCAAATAGAGTATGGGTTATTGGCGGTGCAATGTTATATCGAGAAGCAGTTTTTCACAAAGATATATGTATGATTTATCATAGTATTATTCCAGGTGATTATAATTGCGATGTTAATTTTACTCTTCCCCCTTATAATATTATTTCAAGTAATACTATGAAAACATTTAAATTAAATATTGTTAAATTAAAAGAAAATGCTGAAACCAAATATTTACATCTTCTACATGAAACCCTTTATAATGGTCATATGAGAATGACCCGAAACGGAAATACAATTTCGTTATTTGGTAAAGAACTAGCATTTGATGTATCTGAATCATTCCCACTATTAACAACAAAGAAAATGTTTCTTAAGGGGATTATTGAAGAATTATTATTTTTTATTCGTGGAGAAACTGATACACGAAAATTAATGGAAAAAGGAATTAATATTTGGAAGGGTAATACCACTCGTGAATTTTTGGACAAGATGAATCTTCCATATGAAGAGGGTATGATGGGACCAATGTATGGATATCAGTGGAGGTTTTTTAATAAAAATTATAATGAAGAAACAGGTGGAATTGATCAATTTAAAAATCTAATTGAAACATTAAAGAAAGACCCTCATAGCAGGCGTTTACTTATGACCGATTTTAATCCGGCAATGGTAGATCAAGGTGTATTATATCCTTGTCATTCTATTGTATTGCAATTTTATGTTGATAGTAATAAATTATCCGTTAAAATGTATCAACGAAGTGCAGATTTATTTTTAGGATTACCTTTTAATATTGCATCCACTACATTATTATTATATATTGTTGCTAAATTGGTATCCCTTGAACCCAGTATGGTTATTATTACACTTGGCGATTGCCATATTTATGAACAACATATTGATATGGTTAAAGAACAACTATTACGTACACCATATAATCTGCCACAATTAGAATTACCTGAATTTACCACATTGAATGAAGTTGAAAAAACGGATCATACAATGTACACACTAAAAGAATATAACTGTCATCCAGCGATTAAGGCGGAAATGATAGCTTAAATTGTGGTTGTCGTAATTCAAAAGTGCAGACTGCACTTTTGACTTATCGCAACCAGTTTTGTTCGCTAATAGGCAAGTATATTCGAAGAATTACACTTGCCTATTACGACGCGCACAATTTATGCTATGCATAGCATTAAATTAAACACGTGCTCCCGTTCTTTGGAACAAATGGATTAGCACTGTAATGCTTGCACATAATATCTACCAATTTCATATTCATCTTATTGTTTCCCTCAAGTGTATAAGATGATCCACATGCAGAACAATAAACTTCAAGCTCCATTCTTTTACTCTTTCCTTTAACAGTAGGGGCTAGCTCTGGAATGGTGCACTTTTTGCACATCGTAGCGAAAACAATAAAATCATAAATAATTGCTTGGATTTTGTCATCGGGAAAGTGTCCCTTGATACTATTTTCATTGGTACTTGCACCGAGACACCAACCAATATACCCCATTAAGAGGAATGATTCGGTATTGAGTTGGTGGGATATAACGTCGATATTCTTAATTACCGTATGAGAATTCTTTCCACTGCCAGTTTGCGTAGTGTCAATTGAGTCCATCTTGTAACGATAGCTATCGTCATTAGTGTTTGGGTTCACGTTGAGTGACATTATAATTATATAAATAATATATTATTTATATTTTTTTCAATTTTTTTAATTTCTCATTAAAAAAATTGAAAAACACCAATGTATTATTAATTTATTTCTTAATAACGAAAAAATTGAAAACACCACTGTATTATTAATTTATTTCGTTATTAAGAATCAACAGATTCTTAATAACGAAAAAATTGAAAATATTTAAACTTAACTAACACTTATATAGATTATAATGTCTCACCACAAAGGAAAGTCCATTAATTGCCATTATTGTAATGGCAACCATTCTTGTAGAAACTGTCCAGTTGAGTCGATTGTCGCCCCCTATATGAAAAAGATTGTTGGGAAGCATATGGAGTCGTTTGTTGCGAATGAGTTGGAATGTCCACGCTGTCATAATATGACGCTTCAACTTCTTGGCAACCATTCTCCGTCTCTTGACATTGTTTGCAATCATTGCGAAACAAATTTTGAGGTCAAGTCCAAGTGCATTAGTGCAAGTGCTATCCCGAATGATTTGATCCTAAATCACGGGAACTACTTTGACTACATAAGTCGCCAAGAGAGTGGTCTCGATTTCATTGTTATCATTTATGGCGTAGATAGGAAGACCAAGGTAATCACCATCCGCAAGGTAATTCATGTACCAAATGAAACAATCCTTGAGAAGAAGCACTTCAAGATTGTCAAGAAGACCAACTCCACGCTATCGGATATCATTATTCCAAACAACACGGTTCTCCCAAATATCACGCCAAAGATGCAATATAGTTATGATTTTTCTGACAGCATTATTGAGATTATCAATATGAACAAACGAGTTAGTGTGTCAATTTAATTTCTTTTAATAAGTGGAACCTGGAATAAGTTTTTTCTCATTAAAAAAATTGAAAAAATAATTTATAGAACCGTTTAATATATTAATAGTAATGGATCCATTCAATCAGGTATCCACTAATATCACCATTGATGACGAACAGATTGTTGTCTTTGGCATCAAGAAGGGAAAGACCAACACTTACATTGTTGGTCTGCAACTCGACAGCCAAACGCTGACCAAGACTCTGGAGAAGATGAAGAAGAGTTTTGGTTGTGGTGGGTCTATCAAGGAGGTAGAGTACGATGGCAAGATGATGCTGTCGCTCCACCTCCAGGGCGACAAGGTCGTAAAGGCGACCGAGTTCATTGAGAGTCTGGGGGTAGGGAAGGTGATTTCCAAGCCGATTGTTTAATTGCTTGTAATTATGTTAGTCTTTTCGCAAAAGAAAAATGTTTTTTGATTAAATTTTTGATTTAATGTTACTGTTGATTTATAAGCCTCAAAAGAATTTAAATATTTTTTAATATTTATTAAAAAATTATGAGAATTATTTAATTCAACCCCAATTACAGCATGTGTCATACTTAATTCTATATTCTTACAATTCTCAAATATTATTTTATTTATTTTAGAATTGATTATTATTTTTAGATTACAGCAATTTTTCCATATTATTGTATCTTTTTTTGTCAATAAGCGCTTAAAGTTATATTTAATGATATCTTCTGGTTGAATATCATTTATAATGACTGTATTATTATTCATTAATATTAAATAGGTTTTAAAAAATTGTTTTTTTATTATATTATGATGAATAATAATGATATTGTTAATATCACAACAGACCGATTTTCTTTTTCCTATACAAGAAAACCAGAACTTGAGCTTGATATTAACTTGGAACTATTTAGAGGAGAATTATATTGTGATTTATTAAAGCAATTTACTAAATCGTGTCTTAAGAATCTTAATGATGACGTCTTCTCGCACAAGAAAAATTATCATAGAACTATTACAAATTTACTTGCTAGTTGGTTTTTTACAATGTATATAAAATATGATTTCACCATGGATGCATTCTTCCCTAATAACCACTTGGCTCACGATGAAATTATAATTAGAACATTAAAAGATTATACATCACTTCATAATATCCCCAATGTAGATACTAAAATAAATAATATTATTAATGATCTTCATACTAGCTATAATAATCTTATCACAAAGTTATTAAATTATAAAAAAATAAATCATGAAATTACTATCAATAAAGTTTGCAAAAATTATACACGAGACAATGTTCCCGTTAGTTTTTACATTTTCTCGCTCCATTCTACTCATATTCTTTGTAATAAATTACACAATATTATTAATAATATTATGTTACCCATTAGTCAATATAATGAGATGAAATCGCGATATGTTGGAGCAGATGATTTATTAGATCAATATATATGGACAATATTATACAGATATCAACTATTAAGTTCAAATAATCATCAACTTGCCGTTATCCCAAAGATTTATAATGCAATGAAGCATGATTTTAATTTATCAGTAGAATGTTTTGCGTCAGCTATTAATTCATCATCAGACCATTTCTGTTCATTATATTACGATGTTGAGAAATTCTTTGGTTCAATTGGTAATTTCTTTCAATTAACATGTATTGAAGGGGTTTATAGTTTCAATCCACCCTATCAACACGATGTGATGACATTGGGTTTTACCAGAATGTTGGATCATTTAGATAAGAGTGATAAGAATTTAACATTCATTATCACCATCCCAATTTGGGACAATATGGGTAAGGAGATGATGAAGGAAATGAATATGGAAAATAATAATAATAAAATTGATTATGAAGATTTTGAAATTATGAATACTATCCGTAATAGTAAACATTTTCGAGGATTAAGAATGATTTCAAAGAATGATTTTACCTATATGGACCATAACTTTTATTTATTTAAAAATAAAACAATTCAAAATACCTATGTTATTGTTATGAGTAATAGAGAATGTAATTATATTGATATTATTAATAAGTATAATTTCTTTGAATAACTTGTTTGGGTGCTCGTTTGGTCAAATCCGCGATGATTTGAAAACGGTTTTCGAATCATTCGTGACACACTTAAAGATATAATTATATAATAAATAATGGCGTTAGTTTTACCTGTTCTCTATTTGGGTTCAATGTATGGTTTATATCAATATGTGAAAAATAAAGTACGTTATTATGAAACAACTCAAGAAATAGAAATAGATGTAGATATTAATATTGACAATACCGAACCTGTTTACACCGCAATAAGTAATAATAATATTTCTGGTAATATTATTGTATGTTGTACTGGTGATATGCAATCGATGGCATTGTTATATGGAGTAATGAATGTGTATAATAATAATAATATTAATGTTCTTTTTATTAATAATGAACGATACAATAAGATGGGTGAATTTGTTGAGAATATTTGTGGGCAGCATAATATTAATTTTATTCAGAAGACAATAAATACTAATAACATTATGCACATTAATGTGGAGAATAATATTGAAAATGCACGAAGAGATACTATAAATGAATTATGTGCACAACTTGGGACAAAGAACGTTTTTGAGGCGCATACTATTGAGAATCAATGTAATAGTATTTTGGATAATATAATGCGTGGCATTACATATAGGCAACTTGACACTATTAAACCATTCGCGAATATGGATATGAGTATAATTAAAAGTTTTGTGGAGAAATACGACATACCATATGATACGGTTACGATGGACCATAATCTTACATCGGCAATGAATATATTTAATGAATTTGAAACTGTATTAGGTTCACATTATCCAAATTGGCGTGAAAATATTATAAATTATGCAGTCAATATTAATGACAGATTAAATCAATTCGAAACTAATATTGATAACATTATGAAGAATTGTACTGGGATGGATAAATATGGCTCATATTGTCGTTATAATATTGATACGACATCATATGATTTATTTAGTAATATTATAAATAAGATTGCCGATAATAACAATACTGAACGTCCTTCTCGCTATATTAAAACACAAATGTATGAAGGAAAATTTGCATCACATACATCACTATCTAATTGGTTTTGCGATGGACACTATGTTGTTTATCTTAATAATGACATGATGACCCATCTTGATAATCTTCGAACTTATCTTGATACGGTTAATGCATTGGATTATATTGATAATAATAGTGATATTTTTAATGTTAGTATAGATATGAATCAGTATAAAATATCCCGTACTACTGATAATGTTATTGATTATATTGGTGATATGATTAAAGGGATTATTCATCTAGAGGCAAAAGATGAACGGTTTAATATTATAGAATTGTTCCATTAATTTAATTTTTTATAAACCCTTATTATTCTTAATTTTCGCGATGATGTTTTGTTTATCCAATATATATTTCCAATATGTGTTCGGCGCTATTCGAAATTATCTGCGAAAACGGTTTATATTGGCTTTGCCAAATAATATTCGCGAACCAGAAGAGAGACCGTTTTCAAATAGCGATGCTCACATATATTGAATATTCTTTTTTTTTTATTATATATTCATGAGTTTTCTTAACATAAGAGTCATTCATACTATCAGCAATATAAAGAGCCAGATGACCATTTTCTTCTAATGCATCAATACTCTTATCAATACATTGTGCCATGAAATTTTGAAACCATGTATTAATATCACTATAGTGTTTAACTGATTGATTCATATTATCGGTTTCATATATGTGAGCATCGCTATTTGAAAACGGTCATTTTTAAATGTTATTTAAAAATGCTGTGAAAAAGGCTAAGCCTTTTTCAAGGTCTTACCGTTTATATTGGCTTCGCCAAAAGATATACGGGCTCTCTT
>JACCDR010817119.1_pt1 | contig 35143 bp, 30 predicted proteins | sample 7446431 | NCBI WGS metagenome assembly JACCDR01 (sample SAMN15323443, study PRJNA562643) | freshwater metagenome | isolation source: river surface water | place: USA:Blue River Watershed | collected 2017-08-17 | reverse complement strand
TATGCCATTTGTTTTAGCTTTTTACTTTCTATTTACTGCGGTAGCTCCACTACGGATTATAAATCCTTTTTATCTATACTTCGACTGTGCGTCCCAGAGATGCCCTGCGGAACATCTCGATGAGCGGTGTATATTGTTGCGTACTACAGCCATATCCTTTTACACTGATGCTCGGAGCAGTAAGGGCATTGGCAGCGAGTAATACTTACCTTAAAGATTGCTTTTAAAAACAATTTTTTTTAGGTCTTGTGCTAGTTTTACCGAAAAGAGGTTTGCTCCTGTTTTGTTGAGGTGTTGCGAATTGTAAAATAAATTTTGGTCGAAGCAAAGGGAGTCATTGGTATAATCCAAAAACGCACAACCGTATTGTTGCTGTGCTTTTTGACAAAGTGCGACAAAGGCTTTCTTGTTTTTGTACAAAGGTTGTACTTCGTAATACTCGGGAGCATAGACCAAAATCACTTGGATACCCTGTTTACGACAAAACGCCAAGTATTCAAAAAATGCCTTTTGTAGCGTGTCTTCGATAGGATATTTTACGCCTTTAGGATACTTTTTCTTGAATAATCCAAACTTATTATCCCAAGGTAAATCATTGGCTTTAAACCCTTTGTATTTTTGGGTTTGTGTAGGTTCAAAAGTATGGGTATAATTTTTGATTCCTTCCCAAATAAGTTGGTAGTCGTTGGCATATTTGTACAAAGGAATATAGCGTTGGGCGTAGGAGAAGTTACCTTTAAGTCCGGTAAAATTGGCTTGTAAAAGAGGCTCGTTGATATAGGGCAAAAATTGTTGGTAATCAATCAAATCTTTTCGTTTCCGAAAGCCATACACATCTACATTATGAATGATGTATGTAGGCTTAGGATTGTGGGCTAAATACAGCTTGAATCGGGTAAGCTGCATATCTAAACGCCATGCCGACATCCCCAAATTATAGGAATTGAGCTGCAAGGTAGTATCGAGAATATACGGAGAAATATGAAATGCTGCCCGAGAAGAACCCAAAATCAACATATCTGCCTTAATTTTTGAATGAAATAAATCGTTCCATTCAGCATATAAAGGATGCCTTGATTGCTTTAGTCCTGTATCTACAACGAAGCCCAACGCACTCAATACCAACCATGGCAATAGCACAATGCAAGCAAGTTTAAACCAAAATACCTTTATCATAAACACCAAAAACTATTGAATCTTTCCTTCTATTCGATACGATTTGGGCGTACCCCAAACCAATTGCTGTGTTCCTTTGATTTGGTAAAACGTTAGTTTTTCGTTTGAAAAACGAGCCTCCAAGTTTTTTTGCGTATGGTATAAATAGTTTTCTTCTTCTTGTACTATTTGTACCTGTGTTACTTTTCCTTCTGAGAAATGTAAGGTAATATTTTTGACGGGATGTTTTTCGGTAGCCTTCAAGCGGTATGTGACGCTATCGCCTTGTTGTACAATAGCATAACTTTTGGTAAAAGCAGGTTTATTGAGGTCGGCATCAAGAAAGAAAGCCAGTTCTTTTTCCCAATCTGCTATGGCTTTTGTTTGGGTTTCAGCATCGACAGCCTTCACGACTAGCGTTTTTTGGGTCGAAAAAAGTTGTATTTGTCGCTCAAAAAGCCCTTTGATGTCATAATATGTATGCGTATTTTTTTCTGTGGAAGTCGAACATGCCAGCAGTCCAACGGCAATGAGCGTAAAGAAGAGATGTTTCATGGTACAAAACTAACAAAAAAGCCCTGCAAGCTGTTCCTTGCAAGGGCTGTTTTGCTTGAATTTGTTCAAAATTCTATGAATTATCTATCCTCTTTACAATAAGCTTACGCCTGTCATTTCTTTTGGTTGTGGCACACCAATCAATGCGAGTACTGTTGGAGCGATGTCGCCCAATTTACCATCTTTGATAGGTTGGGTATAATCGTTGTCCACCAAAATACAAGGTACAAGGTTGGTTGTGTGAGCTGTGTTTGGCGAGCCGTCTTCGTTCATCATAAAATCGGCATTACCGTGGTCGGCAATAATAATGAACGTGTAGCCATGTTTCAAGCCTGTTTCAACTACAGCTTGTGCACATTGGTCAACTGTTTCGACTGCCTTTACAACCGCTTCAAAAACACCCGTATGTCCTACCATATCGGGGTTAGCAAAGTTTAAGCATACAAAATCAGCTTCTTCTTTTTCCAATTCAGGAATCAAGGCATCACGCAAAGCGGGTGCCGACATTTCTGGAGCTAAATCATACGTTGCCACTTTAGGAGAAGCACGCAAGATATTTGTTTGACCAACAAAAGGCTCTTCACGACCTCCAGAGAAGAAGAACGTTACGTGTGGATATTTTTCAGTTTCGGCCATACGAATCTGTTTTTTTCCAGCATTTTGTAACACTTCGCCCAAGGTCATCACAATATTGCTATCGTCGAATACCACTTTTACCCCTTCAAACGACTTATCGTATTCGGTCATGGTAAGGTAGTACAACGACAATTTTTTCATCTCTTGTTCAGGGAAATCTCGTTGCGTAAGGGCTTGTGTAATTTCACGGCCACGGTCGGTACGGAAGTTGAAGCACAACACCACATCACCTTCAGCAATAGTTGCCACAGGGCTGCCTCCTTCTGTTACGATAATTGGCTTGATAAACTCGTCGGTTACGCCAGCCTCATAAGAAGCACTAATCGCCGCAAGCACGCCATCGGCGGTTACTTCTTGCTCGCCTGCTCCTTTTACCATTGCATCGTAAGCCAATTTTACACGCTCCCAGCGGTTATCTCTGTCCATGGCATAGTAGCGTCCTGTCACCGAAGCAATCTTTGCTCCCGTTGTAGCAATATGTGCTTGCAAATCGGTCAAGAAAGCCAAACCCGATTTAGGGTCGGTATCACGGCCATCCGTAAAAGCATGAATATACGCTTGTTCAACACCTGCCACTTGTGCCGCCGTACAAAGCGATTTTAAGTGATTGATATGCGAGTGAACGCCTCCATTAGAAACCAGTCCAATCAAATGTACTTTTTTGTCATTTGCAAGAGCATAAGCAAAAGCTTCTGCCAACACAGGCTCTTGTGCAAGGGTATTTTCTTCTACAGCTTTGTTGATTCTTACCAAATTTTGATATACTACTCTACCAGCACCCAAGTTCATGTGACCCACCTCCGAGTTACCCATCTGCCCAGCAGGCAAACCTACCGCCAAACCAGACGCTTCGAGCTTTGAATGTGGATATTTCGGATATAAAGAATCTATAAATGGCGTTTGAGCGGCATCTATTGCCGACACCTCTGGCTTGGTAGCAATGCCCCAGCCATCCAAAATCATAAGTACAACTTTCTTGTTCACGAGTTTTTTGGTTAATTTTTATTTAATAAGCAATTGGGAAAGTCCTATAAAAGCGACGCTTATGCTTTTATGCTAAAGATTACGCTAAATTACAATTTATACACTGCTTTTTCAATGATTTTACGCAAGTCCGTGGGTTTCGACCAAAAAGTCGAGGAAAGCTTCGGCACAACGTGTTACGATTTGATAGACTTCCTCAAAATCCTTGCTATCGCCATAATAAGGGTCTGGCACTTCGGGAATGGCAACGTCTTGATGATTAATAGGAAAATAGCGATTAGGAATTTCGACCGCAGGGTCGAATCGGCGGTACAAAAAGCATACTTCGTCGGGTTGATAAATGCCCGTAGCTCGATACGAAATTCCTTGGATATTGTCCATATTATAGTAATCCATTCCAACAATGTAATCAAACACCGAAAAGTCTTCGCCCGTCAGGCGGCGGCATTTATGCGTCAGATTAATACCATGACTTTGGGCATTTTTACGAGTACGGTGGTCGGGCAATTCGCCAATATGATAGCTGTGTGTAGCCGCAGAATCGCATTGAATTTGGCGTTGTAAATTACGTTTTTTTACGACTAAACGAAAAGTCTCCTCCGCAATAGGCGAACGGCATATATTTCCAGTACAAACAAACAATACTTTAATCATAGTTATTAAGCAATTGAGTAAATAAGCACTTCATTTTCAAACATATAGAGGTCTGTAGAAATCAAAACACTAACTCACAATTAACCATTCACAATGCTACCTTAGTACTTAGATGGCAAAATTATTTACTTTTCTACAGGTTCGTTAGCTTCGTCAACCAAGATAAATATTTCTTCCGTAGGCTTTTTCATCAAGTATTTTTCACGGGCAAATTTTTCAATCAAACTGGCGTTGCCCATTACTTCTTGGCGTTCTCGCTCTACTTCTTTTACTTTGATTTGATAATATTCTATTTCATCTTGGATACGCCCAAGTTCACGATACATCCGCCATTGGGTAAAAATATCGTTGCCATCAAAGAATAGCATCCAAAAAAACAATCCTGCTAAAGTAAGGCAATAAAAACGATATTTAATAAAGAGTTTTTTCAGTATTTTCATTTCTTGGCAATGATAGTTTATAGCCTACGAGGCTGTTTCGACTACAATACTAAACGATTATTTTGAAAAGGGCAAAAAAAAGGTTGGTAAGCCGTAGCTGTACCAACCTTTTATATTAGACTTTTCTATGATTAGAATTTCAAGCCAGGGAAGTATGCGTTTGCACCCAATTCTTCTTCGATACGAAGCAATTGGTTGTATTTCGCCATACGGTCTGAACGAGAAGCCGAACCAGTTTTGATTTGACCTGTGTTCAAGGCTACTGCCAAGTCAGCGATTGTCGCATCTTCTGTTTCACCCGAGCGGTGCGACATGATGTTTTTGTAAGAATTACGTTTCGCCAAGTTAATCGTATCAATTGTTTCAGTTAAAGAACCGATTTGGTTTACTTTCACCAATACAGCGTTGGCAACACCTTTTTCGATACCCAGTTGTAAGCGTTTTACGTTTGTTACGAACAAATCGTCACCTACCAATTGACATTTGCTACCGATTAATTTAGTCTGTTCTGCCCAACCAGCCCAATCGTCTTCGGCCATACCATCTTCGATAGAGATAATTGGATATTTCTCTACCCAAGTTTGCCAGTAAGCAGCCATCTCCATAGAGTTTAATTGCTTACCATCAGACTTTTTGAAAGTATAAAGACCAGTTTCTTCGTTATAAAACTCAGAAGAAGCGGCATCCATAGCGATGAAGATTTCTTCGCCTGGTTTGTAGCCAGCTTTTTCGATAGATTGCAATACGATTTCGATAGCCTCTTCGTTCGACTTGATGTTTGGAGCGAAACCACCTTCGTCACCTACGTTGGTAGAGTAACCTTTCGATTTCAGCACACCTTTCAACGCATGGAACACCTCAGTACCCATACGCAAAGCTTGAGAGAAAGACTCAGCTTTGGCAGGCATTACCATAAATTCTTGGAAGTCGATAGAGTTATCAGCGTGTGAACCACCGTTCAAGATGTTCATCATTGGTACTGGCAACGTGTTGGCGTTTGTACCACCTACATAACGATACAATGGAAGACCTGTTTCTTGTGCGGCTGCTTTCGCTACGGCCAAAGATACACCCAAGATAGCATTTGCACCCAACTTGCCTTTGTTCGCAGTTCCGTCAAGTTCAATCATCAACTTGTCGATTAGGTTTTGCTCAGTTACCTCAATACCCAAAAGTTCAGAAGCGATGGTTTCGTTTACGTTTTCAACGGCTTTCAACACACCTTTACCAACATAAACAGACTTATCGTCGTCACGTAATTCTACTGCTTCGTGGATACCCGTAGATGCACCAGATGGTACAGCAGCACGACCGAACGCACCGTCTTCTGTACGAATATCTACCTCAACTGTAGGATTACCACGTGAATCCAAAATTTGTCTTGCATGAACATACTGAATAGCACTCATCTTTAGAAATTTTTGTTTTTGGTTAAAAACTGCTTGTATTTAGGGAAATTCTTGGGGAGTTTGATGCAGTACATAAGCCCGTTGGATTGCCCCACAAAGGCTTTGTAATAATATGTACTTTAGTCAATTGTTACATGCTGCATAAACTTATGTACAAAATTACGTGTTTTTTTAAGATTACTTGTAAATTTCTATTTCTTTCATTTATTATTAACAATCATCCACAAAATAATGAAAAATTTTATTCTAAAAATCACATTGACAACCTGTTTTTATATAGGCATAGCGAGTTTTTGCAGTGGACAAATTTTGTCAACCGACGATTTTGAAAAAAAATATATGGCTAGTCCGCAAGCACAACTGGTAGATGTTCGTACCGCAGGCGAGTTTGGGGGCGGTCATTTGCCCAAAGCGGTAAACATTGATTTTAAGAAAGAAGATTTTGAAAAACAAATTCAGCAGTTAGATAAAACTAAGCCCATTTTTGTGTATTGCTTGGCTGGCGGCCGCAGTGGACAAGCGGTGCAGGTTTTACAAAAAAATGGATTTAAGGAAATTTATGATTTGCAAGGAGGCTATTTGAAATGGACAACCAAGCTCAAGCCCGTTGAAGGAGCGCAAAGCGAAGCTACAGCCCAAAGCGTTCATCCAGAGCAATTAAAGTATTTGATTGCCCTGCACGACGTAGTGATTCTTGATTTTTATGCTCCTTGGTGTGGGCCTTGCGTCAAAATGATGCCAATTGTTGATAAACTAGCCGAAGAACTCAAAGGCAAGGTTCATGTCATGAAGATTAATGCCGATGCCAACAAAGAAATTTTGACGATGTATGGCATCGACGAAATCCCAAGTTTTTTGGTATTCAAGAAAGGATTGCTCACCCAAAAAGCCACAGGTTTGCAAGAAGAAGCAACGATTAAAAAGTGGGTAGAGTAGCTTTTTAGTTGTGAATGATGAGTGATGAATTAACACAGCTCACCATTCACAACTCACCCTAAAAATGCACATACCCCGGTGCCGTCAGTTTGACTAATGAGCCAGATTTCATCATTAAATGTGCCGATTCTACGTCGTGCGTCATGTAGCCGATGATGCTCACATCAGTCATATTTTTAATTTTTTCGTAATCCGATTGTTTTACTGTAAACAACAACTCGTAATCTTCTCCCCCATTCAAGGCCGCCGTCATGGGGCTGAGGTTCATTTCGGTTGCCGTTAAGTACGATTGGTCATCTATGGGTATTTTATCTTCAAAAATCACCCCTCCTATGTTGGATTGTTGACAAATATGCAACAATTCAGAGGCCAAGCCGTCAGACACATCTATCATCGCCGTTGGCACGATAGACAAAGCGTTTAGTTCGTGGATAATATCCATACGAGCTTCGGGCTTGAGTTGTCGGCCTACCACATAATCTTTGTCCTGTAATTCTGGTTGCATGGCAGGATTAGCCAAAAACACTTGTTTTTCTCTTTCCAATGATTGTAACCCTAGATACGCTGCACCCAAATCTCCTGTCACACAGATAATATCATTGGCTTGTGCGTTGTTACGATACACCAACTTTTCATCTGCTGCCAACCCCAAAACAGTCACCGAAATCACTAAACCACTTCTCGACGATGACGTATCGCCACCAATCAAATCTATTTGATAAGCTTCACAAGCCAAACGCATACCTTCGTAGAGTTCTTCGATGGCTTCTACCGAAAAACGGTTACTCAAGCCCAAACTAACCGTAATTTGTTTGGGTATAGCATTCATGGCTGCAATATCAGACACATTGACTGCCACCGCTTTATAGCCCAAATGCAGTAAAGGCGTATAAATCAAATCAAAATGTACTCCTTCAACCAACAAATCGGTAGAAACAACTACCTTTTTACCATCGGCATCAATCACGGCGGCATCATCGCCGATACCTTTGCAGGTTTCTTTTTGTGTAATAGGAAATTTGGCGGCTATTCGGTTAATCAGCCCAAATTCTCCAATTGTACTTAATTCTGTTCTTTGTTCCATACGGCAAATTTACGGAGAATAAATCTTTCTGCATTGTGGTAGCAGCACTCTTTACGCAAAACTATGCACAAAAAAGCCACTCCTTGTGAGAGTGGCAAACGTGCTAGGTATTTAGGTTTGGTTTAAGTACAAACTTATGGATTAACTAACTGATAATTAGCAATTGTATTACTCGCTTTGATGTAAGCGGTGGCTGTTTCGAGTGTAACTGCCGAAGTCGTAGCCGAGCCCACAATTTTATACGTAATTGTTCCTGAAGTTCCTGTAGGAGCACCAGCCGCACTGGTCAAGCCCGAAAGCGTAAGCGTGGTATTATCTGACGAAAGCGACCACGACCCCGTAAAAGTATTGCCGTCTTTTTCAGTCAATTTGGCAGCCGTTTTACTGGTCAAATCCAATTTATAATTAGCATAACCTGGAATACTCTGTGAAGTTGCCGACTTGTCATATACCACTGTCGAACCTTCTTTCACTACTTTAGCAGTCCATACTTTAGCCAATTTTTCTTCTAAAGAAGGCTCAGAACTAGCGCTTTTGCAAGCCGTAAAAACGCCTACAATCGTAAGCAACACAGGTAAAAAGAATAGTATTTTTTTCATGATTGTTTAGAATGTTTAAAAACTTTGTTAAAAATAAAGAAAAAATATGAATAAATAAAATACGCCTACAATACTTTGTTTGATAGCAAGTTTTTGCTTATTAAGTAATCTTGCAAATTTTTTTTATCTTCAAAAACACTATAACTATTTGATATGCTAAATTTTAGGCTCTCAACTCAGCACGCACAATTCAACATTTATACTTCCTCCTCTCCTACATTCACTTATATTTGTACTCATCATTATCAATGACAAACTTTATCTTCTGAAAGATTGTTAGTTATACAAAAGTACATACGATAACTTAGCCACTTCAACGCCGATTTTTGTTTTTTATTGTTAAATGTAGGACATTTCATGCCAGCCAGTTAAAGCTTATTTTATGAATAAAACGTTCACCAAAGCCCAACTTGCCCTGAGAAATGGACAAGACCGAGAGGAAATATGGGTTGCCTACCAAGGTAAAATTTATGATGTACAGGCTTCTCGCTTGTGGCGTAATGGCAAACATTACGAACATTGGGCAGGGCAAGACCTCACCCTCGAACTCCAAGATGCTCCGCATACGGCGATGGTGTTTGAAAAATTCCCTGTTGTTGGGCTTTTAGCCGACTAAGTTTAGTCCCAAATTTTTATTTATTCTTTCGCATGAAACTCATTGCAGACAGCGGCTCTACCAAAACCGATTGGCGTAGCCTTTCTTCTACGGGAGCGATACAATCGTACAAAACCATCGGGCTCAATCCGTATTACCAAGATACGCCCTCTATCGTAAGCGAACTCACCCAGCATTTACTTCCGCATATAGATGCCCCGCATGTCAGTGAAATACATTTTTATGGTACAGGCGTAAGTTCGCCCGAAAAAGGAGCAATTATTGAGCAGGCACTTAGGCAGGTATTTCCAACTACCGAATCTATTGCTGTTTACAGCGATATGCTAGGAGCGGCACGTGCCTTGGCTGGGCGACAACAAGGGATTATTGGCATTTTGGGTACAGGGTCGAACTCCTGCTTATACAACGGCGAAGGCATCAGCTTTCAAGTACCTCCTTTAGGCTTTTGGCTAGGTGACGAAGGAAGCGGCGGCTTTTTAGGTAAACAATTACTATTGAGCTATTTGCACCAAGAGTTGCCAGCAGATTTACGTCAAAAATTTGATAAAAGATATGGTGCAAAAGAACGCCTTGAAGTCTTAGAAAATGCTTATCAAAAGCCCTTTCCGAATCGTTATTTTGCTAGTTTTTCTAAATTTCTTTTCGATAATCGTCAGCATCCTTTTGCCTTTCAGTTGATTTATCAGGCATTTGAAGCGTTTTTTGATAAATATCTTTGTAAATACCCCGATTTTCAGTCCCATAAAATTCATTTTACCGGCTCGGTAGCCTTTTATTATACCGATATTTTACGCCGAGTAGCCCAGCAAAAAGGGGCTAGTATAGGCATTATAGCCGAAAGTCCAATTGCTGGTTTAAGCTTGTTTCATCAAGAAGTCTAAGCGTTTTTTCATTTTTTTTATAAAAAATTATACTAAAAATATAGCGTTTAATTTTATTAAGAAAAACAAAAATAAAATTGTATCTTTTTAAGAAATGATACAATAATTGGCGTTATTTATATAAATTAGTGGAGAATTAGCTAATGTACCCCCAACTATTCATAGAAACGATAAATGGTTACTTACGATAAAAATTTAGGCACGAAGCAAAAGGCACTGCGTATCAATCTTGACAGACGCATTTATGGTTCATTTGCAGAAATTGGTGCAGGGCAAGACGTTGCCGCCAACTTTTTTAAAGCAGGTGGTGCTTCTGGCACAATTGCGAAAACCATTTCTGCGTATGATATGGCTTTTTCAGATGCGATTTACGGAGAAGAGCCTTCGGGCCGCTATGTGTGTGAGCCTCGCCTCATGAAAATGCTCAACCGTGAGTACAAACTTTTGAATGTCCGTCTGACAGAAACGGCTTCGGAAAAAATGTTTTTCGCCTTCGCTGATACGGTTGCAGCCTTAAACTACCAAAAAACCAACGACCCTCACGGATGGATTGGGATGCGTTTTCAACTTCGCCCGGGGTCTGAGCCCAACGACGTGGTAGTACACGTGCGGATGAAAGATAACGATAACGTGTTGCAACAACAGGCTTTGGGTGTGATTGGTGTAAACTTGGTGTATGGTTGCTTTTATTACCACCAACAACCCGATATTTTGATTCAGTCGTTGATGGACGACCTGCATACCGACCGCATCGAAATTGATATGATTCGTTTTGCTGGCCCTGATTTTGCTGAGGTTGACAACCGCCTAATGTCTTTGCATTTGGTAAAAAATGGCTTTACCAACGCCGCTTTGTTTGGCCCCGATGGCAACGTAATGAACCCTTCGGAAGCTTTCTACAAAAAGCATATTGTGGCAATTAGAGGCCGTTTTAGACCTGTGACAAACGTATTTGTAGATATGTTGAAAAAAGGTCAAATGCAGTTTGAAAACGAACCCGATGTGGACGATGATAAAGTGGTGGTAGTTTCGGAACTAACCCTAAGAAACCTACAAGGAGGCGACGAGCAGATTAACGAAAAGGACTTTCTCGACAGAGTGGACATTCTTTGTTCGCTTGGGCAAACGGTTTTAATTTCTAATTTCCACGAATATTACAAATTGGTTTCGTACCTCAGTCGCTTTACGAACAAACGCATGGCACTTATCATGGGTATGCCCAATTTGGCGTATATTTTTGAAGAAAAACATTACCAAAAACTCCCTGGTGGGATTTTGGCGGCTTTCGCTACGTTGTTTGGTCCTAATATCAAGATTTACCTTCACCCGATGATTGATAAAGATGGGACAATTGTAACTTCAAGAGAATTTTTACCACCCAAACATCTGGCTGGCTTGTTCCAATACATGAAGGATAACGATAAATTTGAAGACGTTAAAAACATCAATCAATCGCTGCTAACCATCCACACCGATAATGTGCTGAAAATGATTCAATCGGGCGAAAATGGCTGGGAAAATTTTGTGCCGCCTGTGGTTGCTAAAATCATCAAAGATAATTGTCTTTTCGGCTATCCTTGCGAAGTATAGCATCAACATAAAGCATTTTGCTGGTAGCAGGTTGCTGCTACCAGATTTGCTATACTTAGCAAGCATCCATCTCAACAATGAAATACCAAGCCAAGCTGTGCATCAGTGTTTTTTTATGGGTGTTTTATACCCAAAGTTTAGCACAAGCAATTACGCCACAAACCATCATTGAACAATACTTTGATGCCATTGGCGGTAAGCAAAACTGGGCGCAATTACATCACCTAAAAATCATCCGAACACATCGTTTTTCTGATACTACGCTGTTTGTCAATACCATTTACCTTGTACCGCAAATAGGGCTTAGGCATGAATCTATCCTCGAAAATGGCTCTAATCATTTTGTGTATGCAGTACATAAAAATAAAGGTTGGAACTTAAACGCCCCTTCGGCTGTAGGAGGCAAAATTACAACCTATAGCATCGACCCCGAAGAATGCCAATTTTTATTGAAACAATCACAGCTACATTATGGCTTAGAAAACTATCAATCAGCCGATTATATGCTAGAATTTACGGGAGAAGTGTTTGCGGATAACGCTTTTTTTTATCAGGTAAAAATGACCTCGAAGCTAGATAAATCGAAAGTGGTGTATTTGTTTGATAAGCAAACGCATTTATTAGCCCAAATGTGGGGCGATGTATCGGTACTTGGCATGCGACAACCGTATAAAAGTAAGGTTTATTTGTCGGACTACCGCAAAGTACAATATTGGCTATTTCCGTTTAAGATTAGTGTAGCAGCCAAAGAAATCATGTTTGGACAAGCACGCTTTTTTGAGGTAGAAAAAGTGATACCTAATGCCGATTTTCAAGAAAGCATTTTTGATAAATAGCCTTCCCAAGTGAATGCCAACTTATTGAAAGATGGAGAAACACTGATTTCGGAAATACAGTAAATGAAGGTATTTTTTGTATTTCCGAAATCAATGGTTTTACATTTCTCCGTTCGGCTAGTTAAGCCTTATAAGCCATAACCTTTTACCGTATCAATAAAGCATTTCACCTTATCGGGATTGGTGTCGGGATACACGCCATGCCCAAGGTTAGCAATATAACGTTGCGTACCAAACTGCTCAATCATGGCAATGGTATGTTTTTTGATTTCGTCGTAAGAAGCATACAGCACACAAGGGTCGAGATTTCCCTGTAAGGTCTTGCTGCTGCCAATAAGTCGGCGAGATTCGGCGATGTCCATGTTCCAATCTAAACCAATCGTTTCGCAGTTCAATTTACCCATATCTTCACGAGCAAAGAAAGCACCTTTCGCAAATACGGTTACAGGTACTTCTGTGATGGCATCACAAATTTGTGCAATATACGGCAACGAATAAGTACGGTATTGTTCAGGCGAAAGGATACCAGCCCAAGAATCGAAGATTTGTACGATGTTTGCCCCAGCCGCAATTTGTGCTTTGAGATAGGCAATGGTAGTATCAGTAATTTTTTGTAGCAAAGCGTGCGAAAGTGCCTCTTCTGAGTACAAAGCTTTTTTCGCTTTCGAGAAAGTTTTAGAGCCTTTCCCTTCTATCATGTAGCACAACAAAGTAAAAGGAGCACCAGCAAAACCAATCAAAGGCACCCGTCCGTTGAGTTCTTGTTTAACAATTTTGATGGCATCCATTACATACGCTAGTTTTTCGTGAGGGTCTGGCACGAGCAATTGTTCTACATCTGCCATAGACTGAATGGTTGTAGGAAAAATGGGGCCTACTTTTTCTTCCATAATATAAGGCAAACCCATTGCTTCTGGCACAACCAATATATCAGAAAAGATAATGGCTGCATCAACGCCAAGGATGTCAACAGGTTGGATTGTTACTTCGGCGGCCAATTCGGGCGTAGTGGCCAATTGAATAAAGCTTCCTGCTTTTGCACGAACGGCACGGTATTCGGCCAATATTCTACCTGCCTGACGCATCATCCATACAGGCACACGTTCTACTTGCTCGCCACGAGCCGCTCTGAGTAATAAATCGTTTTGTAAATGTTCCATTGCTTGCCAAGGCTTCATTCGTTATGGAATAAAGCAAAATATGGTACAAATATCGCTAAAAACGCTGGTACTTGCACCATATTTACGAATTAATCCATCAAAGGGCTTGGGAGTACCGTGTATTTATTTGCCAAAGGCGTAACCTAAAGAAAACATCATACGATTAATATTTCCTTCGAGCATATCGGCATTACGTAGCCCTGCATTGTTTCTGATATAGGACACATCTATCTGTATCTTGCGGTAACGCACACCTAGACCAAGCTTATATCCATACATAAGTGTTGTTTTTTGGTATAAGTTATGTGTTCCTTTTCGTGTGAGTGGAACGTCACAAACAATACCTGCATCAACAAATATTTCCTGTGCTTTTTTTGCATTTTTTAAAATTGAAAACTGCGGTCCCAGTGCAAACGCTAAATATAGATTATTTTTAGGTGGTATGTAAGCATCACTGTATAGCTTTATATCCTCTTCATTCATATAGACTCCTCCATCTAAAAACACACCTAACTTTCTTCTAAAAGAGGGTAATTCAAAATACGAGCCTAACCCCAAAGAATATCCCATTAAGCCAGACTTTTCATAAACCTGCTTACTATAATTTACGGTTAAAGCCGACGTATAATAATGATAAGAACTTATCCCTACTTTCGCATAAAATAGCTTTCTGTATTTTTCCTGTACTGATACAGTAACAGGGGCATTGTCCCCAAAAAAACGATTATAGCTGAGTATAACATCTGTCAAGGCTTTTTCGCTGTACGTATATTCAAAAAGTTTACTATCAAACATTGAACAATCCTGACATAATTCAAATAGTTGTTGGTTGTATATATCACGATGTACCTCATAAAATTTTCTATCTTTTATATTGATAAAATAATGGTCTATTAACTCTGTTAAAGGCTCTTGTTGCTTTTGGATAAAAAAATGAATCTTGTCGTTTGAATCTCTAGTTGTGAACAAGTTTATCCGACCTTTTACTAACTGTTTTAACAACAACATCGTGTCAGGTACAACCACTCTTTCGTTCGTTCTAAGCAGCCTAGTTAATTCATGTGGTGTAATATCAAGGGAAGTTCGACTACGTATATATGTATTTTCATTTGTAATTTTAAAAGCTAAAATTTCTTCAGGTTTGTACACCACTTTTCCTAAAGAAGCAGATACAAAAGTGATTTTTTGGGGCGTTCGTCCCCATTTTAAGTTATCAATCTTGCCAAATAAAGTATCACCTGTGTTAGTGACGATATAGCCCTCAACAAGATTCTTTTGAGCATTACTGAATAAACTTGTACAAAGTAATACTAATAGTAAAATAGATTTAGGAGTTGACATAAAAATAAAAGTTATAATAAATCTTCGTTTGTAGTATTTCTTACGCAATAAAGTTGTGTGTCACGTTTAACGAGAATTTTACTATTTCCCTAACGCATAGCTCACATTAAGCCCCCAACGATTGATATTTCCTCCAATCATCAAGAATTCTTGCAAACCTGCATTGTTGGTGTAATAATTCAACGCAACCCCGATATTTTTTGCCCTACAGCCTACTCCTACAACATAGCCATACATCGTACTCATGCCTTCCTCAAAAAAGTTGATATTACGCTTGTTCAAAGGAACTTCGATAGAAGCACCTGCCTCTACAAACATATCAAGCTGTTTAGGAATATTTTTATAGAGCGAATAAGCAGGGGTAAAATAAAACCCTAAATAAGATTTGTTGGCCATAGGTAAATAACTGGCATTGAGTGCAACGCCTTCTTTATACACATTGTATAGCACATCAAGACTAAAACTAAACTTACGACGAAAAGAGGGTAATTCTGTAAATAACTCTCCTCCAATACTATAGGCCGTCAAGCCAGATTTCTCAAAACGAGTCGCATAATAGTCATGAATATCAACCTGATAAGCATAGCTACTAAGCCCAGCTTTGACACAAAAATTCAGTTTAAATTTTTCTTTTTTCGAGGCTATAACGGGCTTATTATCACCAAAGAAACGGTTATAAGCCAAAATCAAAGAAGTGAGTGTGGATTCGTCGAAAGAATACTTGAAAGCTTTTCCTTCATACAAAGAGCAGTCTTGACACAATTGCAATAATTGCTGGTTGTACAAATCCCAATGGGCATTAAATTGTCGTCCATCAATCATTTTGAGAAAATGGTGGTCAACTAATTCGACTACAGGCTCGTTGAGTTTTTGAATGAAATAGTGATTTTTTTCTTGCTTATCTTTCGTATAAAATAAGCTAAGGCGACCTTTGACAATCTGGCGAAGCAATAAAGTAGTGTCTTTAACAATAATTCGTTCGGACGTTGTGAGTAATTTGCTCAAGGCATAAGGCGAAACATCCAAATCCGTTTTTTTACGCACAAATACCACCTCATCTGTAACACCAAACCCCTGAATATCATCCGTTTTATAATCTATTTCACCCAAGACAGGCGACGAAAAACGAATCAATTGTGGTGTCTGAACCCATTTTTTATTGTCAATTTTCCCCTTGAGGGTATCACCTGCATTGGTCACAACATAACCATCAAGGTAAAGTCTTTGGGCTTGAACATAGGTACAAATACAAAATGAAAGAAAGAACAGCAGTAGATTTTTTTTCATAAAAGTGTAAAGTTTAACATAATTTAAGATTGGTAAATATAAAAAACTATTTCTATATATTCATCACGCTTTTACTTCTTTTATCATTAGTAGTGTTTGTTTTAAAAGAAAAGGCGATAGAGAAAATAGCAATTGTAGTTCGGGAGTGTTCAACCTGTGCTTTTTACCGTAAAATAGCCTTATTTTGGCTGATGGTCTAGTAATACTTTCAAGAGATAACTTGGCGGATAATATCCTTTTAAACGCAAGATTTCTTTTCCTTCTTTGTTGAGCAGCAGTATCGTGGGATATTGCCGAACTTGGTACAAGTCGGCGATGTCCATTCCGATAAACTGTTCTACATCAACCATTTTTGCCATGTATTTAAGGCTCATGACCGAGGCTACGGTTTCGTTTGAGAAAGACGTTGCTTTGAGTTGCTGGCAAGGCTGACACCAGTTGGCTGTAAAAAATAGTAGAACAGGCTTGTTGTGTTTGGTTGCCTGCCTCAATAATACCTTAAAATCATCATCATAAAATGCAGCCGATAGTATTTGTTGAGCCGTTGTTTTGCTCAACAACGATGTACAAAAAAGCCCTATCAATAACATTTTTTTCATAGCAAATACAGGTAAAACAAAAATACTACCCAGTTGACTGAGTAGTATTTTTAGCATTGAATATGATAAGTATTAGTGCAAAATTATGAATTATGTTTCTCATTTTCAGAAACTTATAATTTTACTTAATCAAATATAAATTAAGTAATCATACAGCATTAGATTGAATCAACGTTGAATATAAGTCGCTAAAAATAAAAACATTAGACTCGCACTCATACTTAATTTGAAGTCGCTCTTAATTTTCGCTGATACCCAACGCTTTCAATGTTTCGATATTGACATTACCTTGTGGTAAATTGTTATCTTTTTGGAATTTGAGTAAAGCGGCTCTTGTCTTAGGCGTAAGCACATCACTTGCTGTACCTGGGTCATAGCCTTTAGCTTTCAAAGCTTTTTGGATTTGAGCCACTTTGCTTATAGTGATTTTATCACCACAAAGAATTTCTACCCAATCAGAATACGTTTCATCCGATAGTTTCACTGTCGTAGTGTAGTTGCCATACTCCGCAGGAATCACTTTTTCGGTTGTTTTCGCTGGTGTTGTTACAAGCGTTTGAGCAATCGTTTTCGATTCTGATGGGATTTCAGTTTCTGTAGTTTTAGGACCAGAAGCCAACAATTGCTTGGTGATAGTAGCATATTGAGCAGGTACTTCTGTTACTTTGGTTGTAGCCGGTGCAACCAACATTTGTTTGGTACGAGTAGCATATACGGCTGGTACAACGATTTCACGGGTTGTTGCAGGTGAGGCTACTACTTCTTTCGTATAAACCTGATAGCAACTTTGGCCCGCAGGCAATTTGGCATTAGCGTATTCGGCACTAGCCACAGTACCCGGTGCTACGCAAGGCGTTGGAGCATCTACTTCAACCGTTTTAGCTGGTGACACTACCGTTTGTTTTGTGCGAGAAGCATATACCGCAGGAATCACTTGCTCTTTTACCTCTGCGTCTTTTACTAATACTTGTTTCGATACGCTGGCATATTCAGCAGGAATATCAATAGTACGAGCAGAAGCCTGTTTTGTAAATACAACTTTAGAGATAGTTTTGTATTCAGCAGGAATCTCTTTTTCTACCACTTTGGCAGGTTGGTCAACCACCTCTTTTTCGTAAGTTTCGTATTCGGCTACAATGTCTTTGGCAGATGCTAATGTAGCTGGTGCAACCAACAATTGCTTCGTTACAGTTTTGTATTCGGCAGGAATTACCGTTTCTTTTACTGTCGCTGGCGATGCTAGAATTTGGCGTGTAACCGTTGTGTATTGAGCTGGTGTAACTACCTCTTTTACGCCTGCTGGGATTTTCACTACTTGCTTGGTAATCGTTTTATACTCCGCAGGAATTGTCACCAAACACAAAATTCTACAATCTTCGGGGTTAGCAGAAAGACAAGAAGGGTCGGCTTTACCACGCTCATATTTGGTATATTCATCTCTGATTTTTACCTTTTCTGTGATAGTTTCATACACAGGAGGCGTAGTCACCAAGGTTTTTACGGCATCTTTAATCAATACTTGTTCGGTAACGGTTTTGTATTGAGCAGGTACAACCTCTAATTTCTTGGTTGCTTCTTTTACCAAAATTTGTTCTGTAACAGTTTTATAAGTAAAAGCATTAGGCGTTAATACTTTTGATGCCTCTTTTACCAATCTTCTTTCCGTTACTTTTTTAAATGTAGCAGGAATAACCGACAATACTTTCGATGCTTCTTTTATCAATACTTGTTCTGTTACAGTTTTGAACTCGGCTGGTAAAACCTCAATGCGGGTATAAGCAGGCTTTACAGTATATTGTTCTGTAACATTTTTATACACCGCAGGCACAACGGTATAAGTTTTTGAAGCGGCTTTGGCTACGTATTGCTCTGTTTCTGTTTTTAGTACGGCAGGCACAACCTCTAATTTTTTACAAGGCGAACCTGTTACGATAGCACCATCAGCTTTCACGAAGGCACGCTTGGCGTTATCCCAAGTTCCTGCCATATACGAGCCTGTGGGGCATCCACCTACAAAGATTTTTTCGGTAAGGGTTTTGTACTGAGCAGGTACAACCTCTAGCTTTTTAGAAGCTTCTTTTACCAGAATGGTTTCTGATTCTGTTTTGTAAACAGCCGGAATAACCGAAACCGTTTTTCCTGCTTCTTTCGCCAAAATTTGCTCTGTAACAGTTTTATAAGCAGCCGGTACTACATCGAGTTTTTTAGCAGCCTCTTTTACGACTATTGTTTTAGAACCTGCACCCAATACCGCAGGCACAACGTTGAGGAGTTTTCCAGATTCTTTGGCAAGAAATTGCTGATTTTTGGTGGTAAATTGTGCGGGCTTGAGGCATTTGGCATAACATTTACCATTGACGGCATTCGGAGGTAGGTCATTTTGAGCAAATACACTCGACGAACCCAATGTTATAGCAGCCGTTAAGAACAACAGCGGGGAGTAATTTTCTTTCATGGTTAGAAAATTTCAGTTTTTATGGGTTATAAATAAATACAAATGTTAATTCTTCACTGTTGTAGGTACAATCGAATTTTCGCTCAACACTTTCTTTTTTTCTTCGATAGCCCTTTTATCATAAAAATAATGAATGGCAGAAAACAAACCCGCAGGCTTTGTTGTGAAAATTGTATTATTTCAAGAAAGCGAGTAATAGAACTTTGCATTTTAAGCACCTAAAAACCTCATTTGGCGATAAGTCTTTCAAAAGTGTTTGATATTATATATGCCCAAGTACAGCACTAAGAACGGATATGTTATAAAGTTATGTAAATTTGCATTGCAATACCAAAACTTGCAAATAAATATTCATTACATTCTTCATTAAATATCACGAATATCGAATATTCAGGGCATTAAGTCCTAGATATTTACTAAAAAATACACAAACGATGAAAATAGTAGAAGCAAAATTCCTGATGAGCAACTCGGAATATAGCAAATGCCCCAAACCCGATAAACCTGAGTATGCCTTTATTGGGCGTTCTAACGTTGGCAAATCATCGTTAATCAATTCTTTGGTACAAAAGAAAGACTTGGCGAAAACCTCGCAAGTTCCCGGAAAAACCCAACTAATCAATCATTTCTCCATCAATCAACAATGGTATTTGGTCGATTTGCCCGGCTATGGCTACGCCAAAGTAAGTAAAACAGATAGGGAGAAATTTGAAAAAATGATTATGGATTACCTCTCCTTGCGTAGCAATCTGGTATGCACGTTTGTCTTGATTGATGTAAGGCACGAGCCTCAGAAAATAGACCTCGCCTTTATGGAAACCTTGGGCGGAAAAGGCATGCCATTTTATATTGTCTTTACCAAAGCCGATAAACTTTCTCCAACGGCTGTGGGCAAAAATGTGGAGGCATACATCGAAAAAATGCAAGAAACTTGGGATGAAGTACCGCAATATTTTGTTAGCTCGTCCGTTAACGGGACAGGACGTAGCGAAATTTTAGCCACCATCCAACACCTCAATCTTCAGTTTCAGGTATAGCATGGGCTGTTTTTTAGCGAAATTTACCCTAGCTATAACGTTTATTTAGCTAACTTTGCAAAAACAAATCATAAGACATATTTATTATGGAATTACTCAAAGAAATCGCCAATATTTCAGGAAAAAGTGGTCTTTACCGCATCTTAAAACCTACTCGTACTGGCGTTATTGTTGAAAGTTTAGATGCCAAAAAAGAGCGTTCGGTAGTAGGAGCAAATGCAAGAGTATCAGTATTGAAAGACATCTCTGTATATATGGACGACCACCAAGATAGCTCTGTACCCCTTGGTGACATCTTGATGGCGTTGAAAGAAAAGTATGCGTCAAACATCGAAATCAATACTAAAACTGCTTCTGATAGCGAATTATACGACATTCTAAACGAAGTTGCTCCTAACTTCGACCGCACAAGGGTGTATCCTTCCGATGTAAAGAAAATCATCAACTGGTACAACCTTTTGGTACAATACTTACCAAGTGTATTTGAAAGCAATAGTACGGTTGCTGCCGAGTAATCGTAAGCAAGTTAATGTTTATTAATCAATCGCAGATTTCCTAGCCGAAATCTGCGATTGGTGTTTTATCCAAGCCCTTTTCCTCATGAAAGCCCTCATTTGTACTGCTTATGGCTCGATGCAAAACTTGGTTATAGACGACCTCCCCACGCCTACCCTTTTGCCCACACAGGTACTTATTCGAGTAAAAGCCTGTGGCATCAACTTTCCTGATACCCTAATGTTACAGGGTAAATACCAAGTCAAACCCACTTGTCCGTTTGTACTCGGAGGCGAGGTAACAGGTCATATCGTTGCGGTAGGTAGTTCTGTACAAAACCTTGCTGTGGGGGCTACAGTCATCGCCTTTACGGGCTGGGGAGGCATGGCATCTTATGTCGTTGCCGATGCAACTCGAACCTACGCTTTACCCCAAAACATAGATTTGATAGCCGCCGCAGGTATATTTTATAATTACTGCACGGTTTATTACGCTCTAAAAAATAGAGGGCAGTTGCAAGCAAACGAATCATTGTTGGTATTAGGAGCAGGTGGAGGCATTGGTCTTGCCGCCGTTAATTTGGGGCATCTTCTTGGGGCAAAAGTCATAGCCGCCGCTTCTACAAACGAAAAACTAGCCCTCAGCCAAGACTATGGAGCGGATTTATTGCTTAATTACCAACAAGAAAATTTACGAGAAAAACTAAACGAATTGACAGCCAACCAAGGCATCGACGTGGTACTAGACCCCATTGGAGGCACTTACACAGAACAGGCCTTTCGGGCGATGGCTTGGCAAGGACGTTACCTCGTTGTTGGCTTTGCTACAGGACAAATCCCGCAGCTACCACTCAATTTGGCGTTGCTCAAAGGAGCTTCTATTGTAGGTGTATTTTGGGGGGCATTTTCGAGAAAAGAAGAAGCCGAGCAAAGAGCCAATATGAACGATTTAATTCAGTGGTTTTTGGAAGGCAAACTTGCTCAACAAGCCATTCGTACTTGTAGCCTGAGTGATGTTCCTGCTGTACTAGAAGCAATTATGGAACGGAACTTCACAGGAAAAGCCGTTATGGTTATGTAAAAAAAGGCATCTTTTGAAACAAAGATGCCTTTTAAGACTGTTTTTCTAACCTATTTTTTCTTTCTTAAAGAGTTAATCCAAGTAGCGATTTTTATCGCATCTTCTTTTGGAACATTTTTCATAGCTGCCATTGGCGGATACCCAGGCCAGTTAGAAGGCTTAGGATTAGCAATCAACTCAACGATTTTCTCGTTTGTGTATTTCTTTTTAGCCACATCTGTGTAAGCTGGTCCAACCAATCTTGTATCTACTTTATGGCAGGCAGTACAAGTATATTTTGTCATCAAAGGTTTGATATCCTCTGGAAAATCCTCAGCTTTAGCATTGATTGATAGAGTAGCGAGGAATAATGCACTTAACACAACTTTTTTCATTTGTTATTATAAGGGGTTTCTGGGAAAATGTAATACTATAGTTAATATTTGGATATACTGACATGCGATGCGTTAGACCTACAATGCCTAACTAGGCGTACTTGATTCTAACGTCAAGTTTACAACAAAATTTTTAGTTTTATTGTTAATAATATGTTAAAGGCGTGCGTTGTAGGCATCTACAGATTTGCGCACACTTCCATGCTCTTTTAACAATTGAGCCGCTGTATTTTTATCGACCCCTAATTCTTGCATTACCATGTTTTCGGCACGAGCCACGAGCTTGTAATTACTGAGCTGCATATCGACCATTTTATTACCTCGTACCCTTCCAAGCTGAATCATCACAGACGTAGAAAGCATATTTAAGACTAGCTTTTGGGCTGTGCCAGCTTTCATGCGTGTACTTCCTGTAACAAATTCAGGTCCAACGACTACTTCTATCGGATACTCAACGGCTTGTGCTAAGGCACTTCCTTGGTTGCATACGATACATCCTGTGAGAATGCCCGCAGCCTTCGCTTTTTCGACACCCCCAATCACATAAGGCGTTCTGCCCGAAGCGGCAATTCCTACAACCGTATCTAACGATGATATTTGGTATGCTTCTAAATCTTTCCACGCTTGATTTACATCGTCTTCGGCGTATTCTACTGCTTTTCTGATAGCTCCATCGCCACCTGCGATGAGTCCGATTACCCAATCGAATGGAACGCCAAATGTAGGCGGACATTCGGAGGCATCTACTACGCCCAAGCGACCACTTGTACCTGCACCAATATAAAATAAACGACCGCCTTGCTTCATCCGAGGCACGATTTCATGGACCAAGCTTTCTATTTGCGGCATCGCCTTTTCTACGGCATAAGGTACGGTTTTGTCTTCGTTGTTTATTCCTTCTAAGATTTGTCTTAGAGGCATTTGCTCAAGATTTTGATAATGTGAGCTTGCTTCTGTGGTAAGATTATCTAATTTGATTTCGTCAGACATGCCAGTTAATGCGATAATACTGCTGTAAATTTACAATTTTATCTCTAATTCGATATAGGTTATTGGAGGGATTTCAGATTTATTCATTAACGCCCTCATTTATCCTATCAGATTTCAAAATACTACTGATTAATAAAAAAGGCATCTAACTCACGCTAGATGCCCCTTTTTTATGATTTATAAAAGCTTATGGCTTATAAATATTTGTATTATTACGATAGCCACTAGCTGTATTTGAGTACCAGTCTTTGTACAAAGTACCTCCAGAAGTTACCCAGTCTGCAAATTTCAAGTAAGCTGACTTAATTGATTTGTATTCTGCTGGATACTTAAAGCTATCAGTTGATACTTCGATACCCCAAGGGAAGCCCGTTAGTGTACTGTAGTATTTCACTTTCAACGAAGCATCAGCTTGTGTACCAAACAATTTTGTATCCGCTAGTTTTGTTGGCACTTTACCTTTCAAGTGTGTTTCTCTTCCTCTACCAGCCGAGTTATTCCAAATAAACAAGTTGTAAGAACCAACACCTAACGTTTTCAATAATGGGCCGTTGTCAATATCAACACTGAATGCGTATGCTTTAGTGGCTACTGTTGTTTCAGTAGGGATAGTATTCCAAGCACCTAATTCTTTACCACTATTTTGGAACAATACTACCACTAAGCTATCGTGACCTGCCTCAATCGAAGCTCCAGTAGTAGAGCTAAAGTTTTTAGCCGAACCTTTAGGAAGGTTAAACTGTACCCCAGCACCATTTTGTAATGCACCACCAGCCGCTTGCAACACATAGTTACCTTTGATTTGTACCACTTTGTTAGCAGCGTTGGTCACAAGTTGGTATTTATAAGTCAATACTACGTCGTTCAAATCATAATCACCTGTAGATGGCCATTGGTCTTCAAATGCGGCTGTCGAAGGAGTTGAATAGCTATCAAAAGCTTTGGTTGGGTCGTTCGGGTAGTTATCTTCTGCGTCAACGATACCGTCGTTATCAGCATCTTTGATTACTACAGGAGCTGTACCATTACCATCGTTACACTCTGTTTTAGGGATATAAATACCGCCATCTTTCGTAGATTTTGCATCTTTATCGAAGAAGCTTGCTTTCAATTTTCCACTTGGTTCAGCAAATTGTACAGTACCTGTTACTTTTGTTCCACCACCGTTATTGATGTTGTCTGGAGCAGTGTTTACTACTTTAAATAAAGAGTAATTTGTCCCTGTACCTGTAATTTTACCATCAAATGTATTCAATACGTTTGTCAATAAAAATGCTCCGTCAAACAAGTTTACTCTACCTGAGCTATTGATTCTTGTGTAGTTACCAACACTTACGAAATTGTAGTTGTTCAAAATATTATCAACACCTAAAATCGTTTTAACAATCAATTTACATTTGTTGTTTACTGTACCGTTGCTGTTTATTTGCAATTCATTTACTGTGCAAGCACCTGAGTTATTGAACGTAGTACTGCTGTTGACAGTCATTTTTCCTGTTACAGTCATGCTATTGCTATTATCAACTGTAGAATTAGAAGAGTTCACTTGTAAGTCTTTCGCAAAAGTAGCTGTTCCAGTATTCGTAAACGAGCCTTTTTCATTGATGTTGAAATTGCCTGCTACCGAAATAGTACCACCGTTGGTAAGTGAAGTACTTGAAGAGTTAAGATTCAATTCACCGCCTACTGTAAATGTTCCGTTTGTTGTTGTTTTACCTTGCAATGGAGCGTTTCCTTTGATGATAATTTTACCTTCATTTTGGATTACAGCAGTTGAGCGTGTTTGCAATTCTGAGTTAGCATTTACTGTACCGTAGTTTGTAAACGCACCAGCTACGATGAAGTTGCCTGAGAAAGTTAACGTACCAAAGTTTTTGAAAGTAACGTTTGGAGAATCCCAGTTGAGGTTACTGAAGTTTGCCGAACCTGTACTTGTTACAATCACAGTAAATGTTGCATTGTTTTGTAGGTTCAAGTTGTTTACAGTAATATTTGTACCGCAAATACGCAATGTACCTCCTTTGAGGTTATTTGAGTTGATGTTTACAGAATAGTTACTTCCTGTCAAACATACTGTTTTAGAATCAAGCGTAACGTTTTTGTCAGACTTTTCATCAATTTTCACATCACAACCAGAGTCACAGTTAGGGCTTGTTTCTGGCACTACAACAGCATTAGTTTGAAGATACGCTTCAGTTGCTGCAAATCGACCCGAAGGCGTACTACCGATAGAAATTTCTACGTTGTTTGTTGATTCAACGTTTACTTTTTCTGTAATTTTCGTACCGTCAGGTGCTGTTTTTATGATAAAAATTTCTTTTAAAACCGTAGGAATTGATACGAGTGCACTGAACGGCGAATTGATAGCCGCTGCACCTTTGGCTAAAGGCAAAGCTCCAGTGCTAGGGTCTTCGGCATATACCGAAATTACGTGCAAAGCGTTGCTAAAGCGCAAATCGCTTACATCAACACTGAATTGCACATCTTTGGCTGTTCTCCAATCAAATGTAGTGGGAACATTGAGCGTGGTTAGTTCTGGCTCTGATACGAGTGACTCAGGCGTACAAGCATAGATTAATGCACCTAGGCTTAGGATTGTTGCTAATAGTTTTAATTTCATGGTAATGTTAATATTAAGATAGACGGAAATTTGTTTTAATTTTTGGACTTGAATTGAGTAAATATATGAAAGTTAAAGATTTATTTACAAAGCGAAGGGGCTTCATAGCTTTATACTTATGGGTATTGGGTTTAGTGGTAAAAGTTAAATGTATAGCGAACTATTTTACCATAATTATATAAGTATTAGTACTTAGCACCATTATTTACTTGACAAAAGTACATAGTAGTTGATTGGAGAACAACTACTTAGGTGTTTTTTTCAACAAAAAATACATACAAGTAGTTGATTTGGAGATATTTGAAGAAAAAACTATTCGACGTGCATACCTTTACAAAATTATAGCTCCTCTAACTTTGTAAAGATGACGAATAACCTACGTTACAAAGCTAAGGAGCTACTTCATTTGATTTTATTCTTTACTAAAAAAACACAAAAAATCATTTTTGTGCAAGTGCTGTGTAATATTTAAAAAACAATGGAATGGTTTCGATACCTTTATAATAATTAAACAAACCGTAGTGTTCGTTGGGCGAATGAATCGCATCGGAATCGAGCCCAAAGCCCATCAGAACGGTTTTTAAGCCTAGTTCTTTTTCAAACAAAGCTACAATCGGAATACTACCACCGCCTCTTGTTGGCACAGGTTTTTTCCCAAAAGCTTCTTCCATTGCTTTTTCGGCAGCCAAAAACTCTATCGAGTCGGTTGGGGTTACGTAGGGTTCGCCTCCGTGATGTGGCCTGATTTTTACGCTTACTCCTGCTGGAGCGATAGATTCAAAGTGCTCAATAAACATCTTGGTAATAACATCCGATTGCTGATTTGGCACTAAACGCATAGAGATTTTGGCAAAAGCTTTGGATGGAAGTACCGTCTTTGCTCCTTCGCCAATGTATCCACCCCAAATGCCATTGACATCTAGCGTTGGACGAATAGAGGCTCTTTCGAGCGTAGTATAGCCTTCTTCGCCTCGTACTTCGGCAATGTCTAGGTCTTTTTTATAGGCTTCCAAATCGAAAGGCGTAGCGGCCATCGCTGTTCGTTGGGCTTGTGTAAGCGCTGCTACAGCCTCATAAAAGCCCGGAATTGTAATATGATTATGCTCATCGTGCAGCGATGCAATCATTTGGCAAAGCACGTTGATAGGGTTGGCCACAGCCCCTCCATACACGCCCGAATGTAAATCTCGGTTTGCGCCCGTCACCTCTACTTCTAAGTAACTCAACCCACGCAAGCCTACGTCTATCGAAGGCGTATCGTTGGCAATAATAGCTGTATCTGAAATGAGGATAACATCGGCTTGTAGTTTTTCACGATTGGCTTTGACGAAAAGTTCGAGGTTATTAGAGCCAATTTCTTCTTCGCCTTCAATCATAAATTTCACATTACAAGGCAATGTATTGGTAGCCATCATCGTTTCAAAAGCCTTGATGTGCATATAAAACTGCCCTTTGTCGTCGCAAGCCCCACGAGCGTAAATTTTTTCGTCTTTTACGACTGGTTCAAAAGGGGGCGAATCCCACAACTCATAAGGGTCGGCAGGTTGTACATCATAATGCCCATACACCAGCACGGTTGGCAAGGCAGGGTCAATAATTTTTTGTCCGAAAACAATAGGATGTCCTGGTGTTTCGCAAATTTCGGCTACATCGGCACCAGCCAATTGGATTTTTTCACATACAAATTCGGCAGCTTTACGTACCTCTGCTTTGTATTGGGTATCGGCACTAATCGACGGGATACGTAATAAATCGAGTAATTCGGCTAAAAATTTATCCTTATTCTGAGCAATATAGTCTTGCATAACGTTGATGATTCAATAAATTTTACAACTTAAAACAGTTTTTTACAAGGGTACAAATATAGAAAGTTATGCCTGCAAACAAAACCATTGCAAGGCAACATTTACTCATAAAAAAAGCGAAGATGACTCTTCGCTTTTCAATATGGAATGATAATACTCTACGAAACGAATGGCGGTATTGGGTAATTTACCCTTTTGACCTACTTTCTTTTGCGTAAATAAATACGGTTTTCTTGTCCTCTCAACAATCGAACGATATTTTTTCGATGCGTTACGACAATCATAATAAATAATAAAAATCCGAAGATAATCACAAGGTCATTTTCTTTTCCGAAGGTTTTCAACAAGAGCAAAATGGGGAAGGCGAATGAAGCCACAATAGCCCCTAAAGACACATAATTGAATGATAAAAACACCACAAAGAAAATAACCATACAAACCAACGCAGCCTCTGGGTGTACCGACATCACCATACCAAGCAAGGTAGCAACGCCTTTTCCACCTTTAAAATCAGAAAAAACAGGGAAAATGTGACCAATGACGGCGGCAAAACCAAAAACCAGTTTTAACTGCTGACAATCATCCCATTCAATTAAATGTCCATAATACAACATCAAAGCCAAAGAAGTTGCAATCCAACCTTTCAGGGCATCTATCAACAACACCACGGTACCGGCTCTTTTTCCTAGCACTCTGAACGTATTAGTTGCACCAGCGTTGCCGCTTCCGTGCTTACGTACATCTATTCCAAAATAAGCCTCGCCGTACCAAATTGCGGTAGGGATAGAGCCAAGTAAATACGCAACAACTGCACAAGCAAAAATTAATGTGGTTAACATTTTAGGGGTTTTAAATCTGTTAATTTATGAAAAATGACTAACCTCAAACGGCATTCGATTACGGATAAATTTTTATTTGACAGTTGAAAAAGGGGGTAATCGTTTGTCTATTTTAGATGGTTCAAAACAAAAATAAATGAAACTTTTCCTAAAACCTATTGTGTAATAAAAGTTCTTTAAATAATGCAAACAGTCCAAAATAAGTACAAAATGTTAAGCATTTGTTAAGTCGTTTGGGGAAGTTTTGAGTTGCCTAAAAATACTTCGTATCCATTTTTCTGCTTTCCAAGCCTTTTGTTGGGCTATTTTGGCTAGGCTTATTTATCTCGCTCTTTCGATAAGGTTTTATCTTGTACAATAGCAAAGAAAGCTTCGGCGTAGCTATCGCCAATCGGAATTTTGATGGTTTTGTCTATAATGATTTGTTCGCCTTCTATGCCCGTAATCTTATCAAAAGCAACGATATAAGACCGATGCACCCGCATGAACCTTTCGGATGGAAGGCGTTTTTCTAAATCACTTATAGATAAATGGGTTGAAACTTGCTCTTCTTGTAAGTGCAAGGCTACATAGTTTTTTTGAGCTTCTACGTAGCGTAAGTCTTTGAAAAGAATCTTCTGAAACTTGCCTTTGCCATCGGCTTTCACAAAACAATATTCTTCGTGTGGCGTTGGCACAGCCACTGGCTCGTCGATGAGGGTCATCTGTAGAGGCATTTTATTGACGGCCATCAAAAAGCGGTCGTATGAAAAAGGCTTTACCAAATAATCTAATACGCCTAGTTCAAAACCTTTGAGGGCGTAATCTTGGTAGCCTGTGGTCATGACAAATTTTACCCTTCTGTCGAAGAGTTGTGCTAAATTTAGGCCGTTGATGCGGGGCATTTTAATATCGGTAAATACAAGGTCGATGTCTTTGGCTTGTAAAATACCAACAGCATCCATTGGATTGGTGGTAGCAGCGACTAAATTCAAAAAGGGCGTTTCGCTGATATAATCAACCAAAATATCTAAAGCAGCCTGTTCGTCGTCAACGGCAATACAATTAATCATGTTGTTTTAAGTTAAGGGTTGGATAAGCTAAAACGAATGGTATAGCTTATTTCGTTTTCTTCTATCATCAGCGATTGTGCCTCGCCATGTACTAAATTCAGTCTTTTTCGGATATTTTCCAAGCCAATGCCCGTTTGTCCTTTGTCTATAAAAAAAGTATCGTTTTCGAGCTTTTTCAAGTTCCAAGTGCGAAAAGTAAACACGTCATCGTCGCATATAGCTTCGATTTTCAGGGGATGGTTAGGGTCATGCAACTCGCCATGTTTAAAACAGTTTTCCATGAGTGTAATCAAGAGCATCGGCATGATACGTACACAAGTAAAATCGCCTTCTTCATAAAAATTGATTTGCAAGTTATCTTGAAAGCGTTGTTTTTGCAGCAGTATGTATTGTTTTACAAAGGCCATTTCATCGGCCAAATCAACGGTATCTTGTTGCATTCTTGTACTTGTGGCATACCGCATCATTTCGGCAAAAGTCAAAATCAGGTTTCCGACTTGCTTCGATGCTCCTCGCACCTTGCTGTAGAGCATATTGAGGGTATTGTACATAAAATGTGGATTGATTTGTGCCCTCAAAAAAGCCAATTCCATCATCATTTTTTCTTTTTCGAGTGTAGCAATCGCCGCTTCTTGTTTGGCAAGGGCGGCATCTTTTGCGGCAATCGCCAACGCCTGTGCTGCTATTGCTTGCTGCTGACGAATGGATTTTTTAGCATAAAAATACCCAAAACTAAACAGCACATAAGTATTGCCATTAAAAATAGTCAACGATATATATTTTTCTAGCACAAAAGAGTTCTGCGTATCAATGCCCAATAACACATTTTGTAAGACCAATTCTACCAATAAGCGATAAGCAAAATAAACTCCAAACAGGGCTGTAAAAGAGAGTATGAGCGGTAGAATTTTTTTAGGTGTAAAAAAGCGAGGCAAGACTATAAGTGCGTTTCCATAAAATAAAAAAGCATCTCCTAGTCGAAAAAGCACCGACGTAACAACGAAAGCTATTGTAATGGGTTCTTTGTAAAAAAGATGTAATAAAATACTAAAATACACCGTGTAGGCACTCCATACGCCAAGGTGTTTGAGTACTGTTTCTGTATGTTGTTTTGATTGTTTTAATGGTACTGACATTTCAAATGATTTAGTTGTTGAGCTTGCACGCCAAATGGGTGCTACAAACGTAAGGATTTATCTATAAAAAAACTCCTACTCAGTTGCAGGAGTAGGAGTTTGTGTAAAAATACAGTTATTTTTTCAAATGCGATAGCGTATCTACATGGTGCTTTTTAGTACATTCTACTATCTTGTTGATTACAAGCGTTTTATCTTTTAGAAAGAGAAATGCACCGATGCCTTAATCGTAAACTTATCAGGACGTTTGCCATCAGGCGAAAGGTGGTCGAGGTAAGTCAAACGATGAAAGGCTTGCAAACGAAATATTTTCAAGATATTGTCAATCCCGTAGCCCACTTCGGCATAAGGGATAGACGGGTCTAATGCCGAGAAGTTGTACTTAGGCTCGATTTGCTTGTGTCGAGGGTCAAAGACAGGCATGGCTTCGTCCATGAGTTTGAGATTGTCATTGCTTTGACTTCCGAAAAGGACATTGGCCGAAACCAAAAACCGCCATTTGAGTTGTCGAATCGCCGGGATTCTGTTGAACAGCAATCCATCAAAATCGTGGGTATATTGCAAAGACGCATATTTATCACTGACAAACTCAAAATAGTGCATGGTATTAAATGCCGCTCTATTGAAGAAAAACGTTTGGTTGCCCAAGTGTGGAAACAACAAAGGTGCTGGCAAATGTGAAGGCGTGTAGCCTGCTTGCAAGAGATAAGTAGAACGACCTAAAGTACCTAAACGGAAGGTTTGAAACACTTTTGCCGTAAATCTTTCGTAATCAAAATCGGCGTTCATGACTCCTTTTACGCCTCGTTGGTAAGTGAGTGTTACAACGGGTACTCGTTTAGTACCAAGTGTTACTCTTTCATTGCCATCCATGATATAGGTTTCATTTTTAGCAAACCTTGCTTCTAAAGTGATAAATGTATCGTCGTAATAATCTTTTGAAGGCGATAGCGAACCTAAATCTGGTTTTGTTCGGTATTGAAACTTAAACAGAGGGTCGAAACTCCGTTGAGTAAACGAAGCCGAAAACATAATACCTTTGGTTGGCTCAGTTTTGAAAAATACCTCATTTTCTGTTCGGAAAAATGCACCAGTATAATTGCCCCATCGGGTAAAAGCATAGAAAATTTTATTATCGGCAATTAGTTCGGGGGTTAAGCCGATGCGTTCTAGGTCGTAGGTGTGTTTGATTCCAGCTACTGTCCAATGTCTTTTCGAGAAAATATAATCCGCTTCGCCACCGTATTTGAACACTTGGTCTTTTGTGCCATAGCCTAAAAATCCTTTGAACACCCATTTTTTACTAAACTGAGCGTTAGTTCTAAAGCCCAAACGCACACGCATTCCTTCTATTCTGTTGAATGCCAAGGCATACAAGTATGGGCCTACTTCTATACCTCCAAAACGCTTATAACCACTGGCCACAATTTCGGCAATTTCTACATAAGTACGCACAATAGGCACGTTCCGAACGGTATCAATGAGCTTGGAAGCCAACAAATCTTGGGCTGTCATGGGTTCGTGACGAGCTTCTTGCCAGAATTTAGGGTCTGGTTCTTTAGCGTCTTCGGCCATTTCGACACCTAAATCATAAAATGCCAACGGTTTAGGTTGATTTAAGACAAAATTTCGGTTTGAAATATACATCTTCAAGAGCATCCCAGCCGAGCCTTTGGTCAGTTCGGCGATGTCTATCAAAAAGCGTGTTTTGGCTGGCAACCAAGCCCCTTCTGAGGTTTGCTCTAGTTCTTGCGAGATTTTTATTTTATCAATAAAGTTGATATTGGCTTCTTTGCTTATCGTAGCGTCTATTTGTACTAAAGCAAATGAGGTCGTATCAATATAAGCTTTTCCTGTAAAAACTAAATCTTTGTCGTTTTTAGGGTCAAATTCCATGCCGTAGCATATATGCCCGTCAATATCGGTGGTATCTGACAAATACCATTGGTATGTACCTTTCCAATTATCACCCACGGGTGAAATAATATCTTTACCCAAAAACGGCACGAAGTTGTCGTAGAAATTATAGTTAGCCAATAAGTTCCCTCCAACCAATTGCGACACAAAACCACCTTCTTTTACCCCAACACCTTTGACGTTGTTTTTAAGAATCATTTCTTTTTTACGGAACGGGCTTTCTCTGTAATAAAACTTAGAAACAGTTTCGGAAATAAACGTCGGAATCACAGGATTGCCATCTTCGCCCGCTAGTTTTTCAAACTTATCTATTGCTCCTTGAATTTGCTTCATCACTTTCTTTTTCTTAAACTTATCTGAGATGTTATCTACATCTAGTTCCATTTTTGAATAAGAATCATATTCGTAAGCCGTCAGGCGTTTGCGGTCATTTTTGTCAGCATTTTCTCGAAGTTTACGTAAAATTTTAAAGGCAGGGTTTTCGCCCGAATACACCACCACTTCGTCTAAAGCTCTGGTTTCGGGCATCAGTTGAAAGTCTATGGTTTGGTTGCTTGCTTTGGGGTCAAGGGCTTTCATTTTGGTTTTATAGCCTATTGTACTTACATAAATAGAATCGCCAAGCACTTTGGTTCGGAGCGTAAAAACGCCTTCAAAACTGGTTTGAATCCCTATATTTTTTCCTTTGATACCCACCGTTGCAAAAGGTAGTGGGTCGCCATTTTTGGCATCGGTGACTCTTCCCGTGATTACATACTGCCCACGAGCAGCCCAAGAAGAGATACCCATAATAAACAAAATAAGTTTAAGTCTAAAGAGTGATTTTGTTAACATTTAAAGATAGATTGATATTGAGTTGAATTTAAGCTAGGCTTCCGCATACATGACAACTATGCGTACTTATCCCCTTTTTTGGAAAGAAATTTAGTATCTAAAGTTTTACAAAACTATGATTTTCAGTGGTTAATTACAATATAATGTATAACAAAATCAACATTATTCTATTAATTCTATCAAGTATATATTATTATAAATTTTGTAAAAAAGCTACGAGTTTTTGAAAAGCCCTTGCTCGGTGCGAAATTTGCCCTTTTTCTTGCATGGTCATTTCGGCAAAAGTTTTATCGAAACCATCAGGGACAAAAATAGGGTCATAGCCAAAACCATGCTCACCTCGTTGCTCGTCGATAATTTGCCCTGTCACAATACCATCAAATTGAAACGTTTGTCCAGCTAAAATAAGCGTAATGACCGTTCTAAACCGAGCTTTACGCTCATGTATCCCTTCTAATTTTTGTAACAACAAAGCTATGTTATTTTGTTCATTTTTAGGCTCGCCAGCATACCTTGCCGAGAAAACGCCCGGCTCGCCGTTGAGGGCTTCTACTTCTAATCCTGTATCATCGGCAAAGCAATCTATTTGATAATTATCGTATAAATAATGGGCTTTTTGAGCAGAATTGGCTTCTAAGGTCAGGCCTGTTTCGGGAAGTTCGTCGGTACAACCTGTTTGCTGTAGCGACAATAATTGAAATTCTTGACCCAACAATGCCTGAATTTCCTTTAGTTTATTGGCATTATTGGTGGCAAAACATAATTTTTTCATAACAATAAAAATCAATTAAGATGACACAAGAAAGGCGACTTTTCGAGTCGCCGTTGTTATACTAAGAATGTAATTGCAAAGTTATTTTACGCTTGTCACCTCTACTTCAAATAAAAGCGAAGCATAAGGCGGTATGTTATAGCCTCCTGTGCCATTCGGTACGCCTGCACTTCCATAAGCATAAGCCGCAGGGATAAGTATAACACCTTTTTCACCCTCTTTTAGTTTAGAAACACCTTCTTGAAAGCCAGCAATCGCCGACGATGAACCTAAAGTTAAGTCATAAGTACCTTCATCTAGTTTCGAATCGTAATAAAGATTTCCTAGGTTGTCTTGTTTCTTTACATCAAACAACAAGCGTGTCACATATTTTACGGTGGCTGTTTTACCCGTAGTAATGCTTGCACCTGCGGCGTTGGCAGTAGTCACTACGTAACGCACGCCAGTTGATGTAGTAGTAAAGTTACTGGTAGGATATTTTGTCGCTTGAAAATAATCCATGTATTCCGTTTCAGTTCTGACAGCTTCTAGGGTAAGTTCCAGCTTGATGGGCTCGCCACTCGACGAGCTGTATTGCGGAAACAAAAACAAGCCTTTATTGCCTTGTTTCATCAAATTGACGGCATAGTTAAAAAGACTCGTTGTTACGCCATACACGTAAGATTGTGGAATATTTTGTTTGATTCTCGACGAATCTAATACCGTGCCACTAATCGTAGAAATGATATATTTTATAGAAACAACATTACCCATTACAGCCGCTTTGGTTGAAGTATTGCTGGCATCAATCGAATAATAAAAACCCGATGCGTCTTGCTGCATCGAAAGGTTATTATCCGTAATGTATTTCTGCACCAACTCCTGATTCTTTTTAAGTTGGTCGGCTGTTGTTGGGTCAACCTCGGTCGTGCCAATAGAACAAGCGTTCAATAATACGATGCAGGCGATAATTCCTACCCATAAAATTTTTTTCAT
>JACCDR010377997.1_pt1 | contig 35167 bp, 46 predicted proteins | sample 7446431 | NCBI WGS metagenome assembly JACCDR01 (sample SAMN15323443, study PRJNA562643) | freshwater metagenome | isolation source: river surface water | place: USA:Blue River Watershed | collected 2017-08-17 | reverse complement strand
TACTAGAGCAGGGTGTGACTTTGTGCTGACTTCACGACATGATCAGACTAATTATATACAAGAGACGAGGGTTTGTTTATTGTGTTATCTCAACATTTTAGTTATTGACAGGGGTTCTATAGACGAAGCCCGATTGGGGTACTGAAACGGTTAGTTTCGGTCACGCCTCGTGGCTTAGGGTGTCAGCGTGGGCGGGAGATTCGTTTGATCACTTTCGGTGGCTGAGCCTTCTGGAGTTATAGTCGATTCAATTGGTATCAGTGGTGGGGTCGAAGTGGGGAGAGGTGTTGGGATGGCTGGTTCTGGTTCAGGAGGAGGTGTCAACAGACCTGGTGTGGTAGCTTTTTGGGTGAGGAGTGTGAGAATTGATTCGTGTTCGGCCGCTCGCTCTGTCAGCGTGGTTAAAGCTTTTTCTACTTCGCGCTCTCGATACACAGTTACTGCCGCGCCATTTCCACCAATCGGCTCGGGAGAGAGAGACTTGTAACTCTGGTATAGATTTACGGAAAATAGACTACCCCCAATGAGGCCGATTGTTGCCCCAAGCAACCCCAAAAACCATTCTCGTGTTGGGTGAATAATATTATGATCTCGTCGTCCACGAGTTCGGTTCCGGATGTGTGAGATAATAGTGCTGACAAATTTTTTATCCATACTGCTATGATGATTTTATGGTGACGACGAGCGTCGTTTCACCGCTCCAGATATGTGCTTGTCCACTATTCTTGCGTTCGAGGACGAGTTGTTCCAGCCATGAATGGTACGGAATTGTTTCCAGGTACTGTGTAAAGGCAAACACTTGCTCTTTTGTACCGCTATAGGATAGTCGAATAAATAGTTGCTGTGTCTTGTCCTCTTTATTTTCTTTTTGTTCAAGTCCAGTGGTATCGATTTCGAGGTTTGCTGCTCCTGCTGCAGATTCGATGTTTGTGAGTAGGGAAACAGCTTCTCCATCATCGGTAAAGAATGCTCCAGCAAGTTCTTTACGGTCTACTTCTGTCTCTTGAACGAGTTTTGCAATACGGGCATAGGATGCTTCTTGCGCACTTCGTTCACCAAGAGCAGTAATATACGTTCGGAGAGTCTCGCCTTGATTTTGAATGTTGAGAATAAAAAAGATGATTGCAACAATAGCTCCACCAAGAAGTGCGAGGGCAACAATGAGCATTTGTTTGGTGTAGGTATGCATAGGCATTATGGTGTTGGGGTTGTCGAGCTAGCGAGCGTCACGGTAATGGTGAAGTTGATATTTTTGTCTTGAGCGAGGTTTGCAATCGGCAGCACGACTGTTGCAATTCGTTCATGAGTAATAAGACTCTCTCGAAAGTCAGCCAACGCTTGTCGTGTCAGAGCCGTTCCTGTGAGTTCGATCGGCGCAAGGGTGGTGCCGATGCGCTTCAGAGAAACTCGAGAAATACTAACACTTGGCGTCTCGAAGGTTTGGAAAAAGGTCATGACAGAACTAAATCGGTCACGGGATTCGAGCCCGTTAATGAGTTGTGCCTGGAGACCAGCTTTGACAAGGACACCAGAAGAGATGTCGTTCTTTGAGATGGCATTTTGTGCCTCGGTCGCATCAGGTTCGTAGATGCGTACTTGTTCTGATACAAGTTTGTAGACAGGGAGGAGAAGAAATGCGACGGCAAGTGTTACGCCACCAAGAAAGAATAGCCATACCACGGAGACCCGAATCCAATATTCGATAGCAATGGCACGTTTGGCATGTGGGGGGATAAGATTAATCATGTGTTTATACAGTGTTTGTGAGTGCGAGTCCGATCGCAGTTGCATAGCCAAACGAGTAATTTTTCTCGATTGGTGGCACAAAAATGTCGGTCTGAAACGCATTCTCCCAGACATTTCCTCGAGTACAAGGGATACCAAGTGCATCTGTCATATATTCAGGAAGGCCTTTCAGGTTAGCGCTTCCACCGCAGAAGATGATTTTTTTGATACGTCGACTGGCCGATCGGTTGCCTGCTTGGCTATGCCAGTACTGCATGCGAAGCGCGATTTCATCTTTCACAACAGAAATAGTTGGGATGAGGCAGTCATAGATACGAGAGTCTTTTGCTCCCCGGATGAGACCACTAGTATTTTTGAGTCGTGTGAGCTCTGATTCAGCGACATCACCAAGCTCTTTGCGTAGTACCTGGGAAAGCTGCCCGCCACCAATGTCGATGGTTGATGTGTACAGTAACGTGCCACGTTTACTGATACCGACACCAGTTCGAGTTTTTCCAAAATCAATGAGCATAACGGTGTCATCGGTGTCTCGAGGAATAACAGCGCGCGCCATTGCTTGTGCCTCTACTTCAAAGGAGATCGGAGTAAGTTCGGCTGCGAGACAGGCTTCATAATAGGCAAGTATCGTTTCTCTCTGATACGCCGCGACGACGACACGGACAATGTTTTTCTTGGTATCGTCATATGGGAGAAGCTCGTAGTCAAATATTGTATCGCGAGCAGCGATAGGGACATTTTCTTCAAGGCGAAACTCAAGCAAACTTTGCATTTCGCTCTCTGGAACATTGCTTTTTATCTCCGTCTCAAAGATATATGCCCGCTCTTCGGGAAGGGAAACGCGAATGAATTCAGCACTCGTTATCTTTTTAAATTCTTTGAGGGTGTCGGTGAGTTGTTTGGGATTGGTAACGTCGCCACGACTCAGTGAGTTGGCCGGAATATCGATATCACCCCAAGCTTCAAGGATACGAGCACGTTTGTGGTTGAGTGTAGGACGGAACGCCACGTACTTCATTGAGGTATCAGAAATGTCGACCCCAACACTAGGGAGTGTGATGAAGCTTGGTGGTGGTACAACATCAGAAAGAACCGACAGAACGTTCATATATGAATAGTATACGCTGAGAGCGCGCTTGGGTGTAGGGAGCAACCCACATAGTGTTAGTTATTTTATTTTGCTACCAGAGGGGAGAGGAGAGTGGGGCTCTAGTAAAGCAAAGGCATCCTCAGCACTTGCGGCGAGGATCATACCCTGGCTTTCGAGTCCACGAATAACACGCGGTTCGAGGTTTACCAAAAACGGACATTGGCGACCGATGAGTTCTTCGGGATGAGGGAAGTAGGCGCGGATACCAGAGATAATTTGTCGAGGGGTCTCCTCGCCAACGTCGACCGTGAGGCGAAGGAGTTTATCTGCCCCTTCAACAATCTCGGCAGTTTTAATTGTGCCGATGCGGATATCAAGCTGCGCAAACTGTTCGTAGGTAATCATGTATGTGGTGGTTTAGTGTGTTGAAGTAATAAAACTGTTGAGGATCAGAGTTGCAGCGGCAGCGTCGGTCATGGCGTTTCTTCCTTGGATATGGAGCGCGGCCTGGGTTGAGTATTGTTCTGGTTCAAGGTGGATTGGGAGGCCTGTTTCGAGGGTGAGAGCGGTCACTAGTTCCTCGATGGCTGTCTGAACTTTGTTCGGTTTGTTTTCTTTGTTGAGTGAGTGACCGATCACAATAGTGCCAACCTTTTCCTTTTGGATGAGTGTGATGAGAGTAGGTACGAGATCTGCGTCGTTCGGGATAACACTATGAGGGAACGCCATCCGACCCGCCTCGTCAGTGAGGGCGAGGCCAACGCGCTTGCTGCCATAATCAATACCAAGTAATCGCATGGTGCCCCCGCGAGGAATCGAACCTCGAATAACGGCTTAGAAGTCCGCAGTTATATCCATTTAACTACAGGGGCGTGAGGCTTAGCATAGCAAAAAATGGGAAGGAGGAAAATGACAACAGGAGGCATTTGATTAGGTGCGCGATGAGGGACTCGAACCCCCGACCTTTTCGGTGTAAACGAACCGCTCTACCAACTGAGCTAATCGCGCGTACCTGGTATACTACCCAATTTTTCTATAATAGCAATATCCTCTCAGTGTTCGGTATACTACGTGTCTATGATTGCGTTATCGTGTACGGTGCGAGGCAATGTGCAAGGAGTGGGCTTTCGTTCCTATGTCGCTGACGCAGCTATTAATCTGGGGCTCGTTGGGTATGTAAAGAATCAAGCCGATGGTGCCGTTATTGTCGTGGCGGAAGGGTTGCCCGAGAACCTCCGTTTATTTGTTGAATATCTCCACGAAGGATCAGTGTTGTCGAGGGTTGATGACGTGGCAGTTGAGTGGGGTAGTGCGACCGAGCAGTACAGTGACTTTAGTATTATGCGCTAAGCCTTTCCAAAATCGTCTTTTCTGCGTATGCTCTTTGTATGACATCCCCTACCACACACACCACAGGTCCAGAACCGGTTGTTTTATTTGAGAATGAAGCAATGCTCGTGATTGATAAGCCTGAAGGTCTTCTGGTTCATGAAGATTGGACGGGGGATGAGGCGACCGTCGTGTCGTGGTTTTTGGCGCGTTCGCCTGAAGCGAAGGGAGTAGGTGAGGTGGCACTGAAGCCCGACGGAACGCCGCTTGAGCGTTCGGGGGTTGTGCATCGACTTGACCGCGAGACATCAGGTGTGATGGTTTTAGCAAAAACGAGTGAAGCTCATGCCTTACTGAAGGCACAATTTCATGATCGAACGGTAAAAAAGGAGTATCGAGCTCTCGTTTATGGTCGGATCCATGATCGATGGGGAACGATTAATCGACCGATCGGTCGAAGTACGAAGGATTTTACGAGACGCTCTGCAGAGCGAGGAGCAAAAGGAACGCTGCGTGATGCGGTGACTCTCTTTGAGCGTATTGGGGTAGGTGAGGTTGATGGAGAATCATTCTCATACGTCAAACTCCTCCCGAAGACTGGACGAACACACCAACTTCGCGTCCATATGCGGGCGATTTCTCGTCCAATTGTGGGAGATATGCTCTATGCTGAAAAGGAAAGGGCGGCGTCATCGAACTTGGGCCTCGCGCGGCTTGCACTCCATGCCCATGTGCTTGAACTCACTGTTCCGGGTGGTGACCGAGAACGCTTTTTAGCGCCTGTCCCCCATGAGATTGAGGCCGCGGCGGACCGTATTGCAGAGTAGCTGGGCCTGTGTTAGAGTATGGCACGCTTTTAACGGCCCTATTATTACGTTTTATGAAATCAGCAGTTGCAGCAGGCGTGACCGTGTCACCCGTCAATATGAGTGAACGAGCGTCGCTTGGGATTCGACCTGGCGATACCGTTCGTGTACACCAAAAAATTCAAGATAAAGGAAAGACTCGTCTTCAGGTATTTGAAGGAATTGTCCTTGCTCGGAAGCATGGTGATGAACCAGGAGCGACCTTTACAGTCCGAAAGGTAGCAAGTGGTGTTGGGGTTGAGAAGATTTTCCCACTCTACTCACCTCTCATTGATAAGCTCGAGATCGTCAAGCGTGCAAAGGTTCGTCGTGCCAAGCTCTACTACATTCGCGAGAAGGTTGCTCGTGAGGTGAAGCGACAAATGCGCCGTATGACCATGGTCTTGATGTCAACTGAATCAGAAGCAGAAGCAGCCGCAAAGGCCGCCGCCGCAGCTGAAGCCGAAGCGCTCGCTGCGGCAAAGCTTGCTGAAGAGGCTGCTGCAGTGAAGGCAGCTGAAGAAGCTCGGGTAGCTGCAGAAGCAGCTGAGAAAGAAGCCGCAGAAGCAGCCAAAGTAGAAGCTGCAGCAGTTCCAGAACAAGCAGAGGCTACTCCAGAAACAACAGAGGCGACTACTGAGCAAACTCCGGCAGCTGAAGAGAAGAAAGACTAAAGGACTAGTGTACTCGTTGTATCAAAAGCACCGCGGCCATCGGCCGCGGTGCTTTTGACTTGAACTCTTGCAGGCTTTCGTGCATAATGGCCCCACGCATTTCTTGCGTCGTTTGCTCAGGTGGCGAAATTGGTAGACGCACTACCTTGAGGTGGTAGCGCCTTCACGGGCATGCTGGTTCAAATCCAGTCCTGAGCACAAGCAAAAATCACTCCGTAAAAAGGAGTGCTTTTTGTAGGAGTGTTATCCACCGAAGAGTCGATTGAAGAAACCTCTACCGCTCTGCTTAGAAGTATTTTCCTGGGAAGTTAATTTTCCATCTTTGAATCTCGTCTGAACTGGACCACTGTTAACGACTGAGTATCGTTCTGCTACAGGACCTTCACCAACCAGGTTTGCACCCCGAAGATACGGTTCTCCAGCCAAGATAGAATCAACGGTGTCACTGTGTGGGGCAACCATGTTTCTCTGCCTTGTCCATGGAGCTTGTGTTGTATGACCAACATGAATATCACTGGCTCTTCTGTCCGCAGCGGAACCGACCTCTGGTCGTCGTACCTCATCTCGAGGAACAATAATCTGATCTTTGGCTAAAAGTGTAGGGAAGGAATCGGAGGATTCACTTTTTGTTACCCGGAACTGGTTCCCAAGTTCTTCAAGGGTTGGTTCGTTTGGTTGGGCAGCAAGAGCGTCATCAAGATCATTAAATTGTAATTCAAGTTCTCCAGCTGTTTCTGAAGGAGCAGTTTCTCCCAAGATCTCGTTGAGGGCTTTCGTTTGTTGGCGTGGCATTTCTTGCATACCACTATAGTATATCTCGTTTTGCTACTTGTTACAGCTCGCAGGTGAGTCCACAGCTTTCGGGGGGAGGGAGGCCGCGTTCTGGACAACTTCCCGAAAAGATACAGGCACGGTCGGAGACATTCTGGAATTCTTGCATCGCGCGGTCGGTATCTTCCTTCGTGCCGAAGAAGAGGAGAATCTGATCGAGATCCTTCGGTACATAGGACGTGAAGACGACTTCGTATGGTTCGCCATTCACAATCAGTTTGAGGGTATTGCTTTCGTCGGTGCAGTGACTATTTTGATCGACGGTAAGGCATGTGTCGGTAAGTGTGATACCAAGTGAATTAAGAAAGGTTACGAGAGAGATATGAGGAGCATGGATGTGGACGACCTCCCCGTCGTTATCGTGGAGATGGACGTGATCGTGACGAATCGATTCAGCGGTCGACATGTACTCAGGTCGAGCCAGGTTCATGACTTCGCCATCAATGACGATACGGAGATCAGCGTGGATATGAAATTCTTCTGAGTGTGTATGGTCGTCACTCCACGGCCACCATGAATTGTTGTGTTGAGCTGTGTAGAAAAGTCCAATAAGTACACTCGCAACGATTCCAACGATTACGTGGGGTAATGAAAAGTAATGGTACATGAATATGACTATACTCCCGTTTTTTCCTTTCGGGAAGAGTAGTAGGAGAGTGCGACGAAGCAGAGACCAATCAGCCCGATCACCACTTCTGGAATATGGACAATGAGATTGAGCAACATCGAGAGGGCTAGACCAAGAATTGCCCAATGTGCCCCGTGTTCGAGGTACTTGAGGTGGGTGAGTGTTTTTTTCTCGACAAAGTAGAGGGTAAGTGCTCGCACGAAATAGGCACCAATACCAAGTCCGATCATAATGATAATGAGGTTGTTGGTGAGCGCAAAGGCGCCGACAACCCCATCAAGGGAGAAGGCGGAGTCAAGCACGTTAAGATAGAGAAAGAGGGTGATCCCACCAGTGACGGCACCATTTGATTCGATAGAGAGACTACCGGCAATGCCTTCCATGGCGACAAAGAGTATCAACCCGATAATACCAGCAATGAGTATTTGGGCCTGATCGTATGATGAGAGGAAGGAGAGGGCGGTGAGAAGTGTCAGTGCGAGAGCGATTTCGATTGCTTCAATACGACCCCATCTGACGAGGTGTGCTTCAATACTTTTGATCCAGTGAACTGATTTTGCTTTATTAAAAAAGTACTTGAGCGAGACCATGAGGAGGAAGATGCCACCAAAGGCGGTAATCGCACCGTGTACACCTTCAAGGAGGTGCGCGTATTCGGTGGGGTTGGTGAAGACGAGGTTAGTAATGTGCCATGGCGACATCCAGACAGCAATGCTCACGATCAGGATGGGAAGTACGAAGCGGGTACCAAATACGGCAATCAATATGCCCCATGTCAAAAACCGTTTCTGCCAAATCGGTGTCATTCGTTCGAGAACTTTGGCATTGACGACGGCATTATCAAATGAAAGGGTAACTTCAAGGATCGAAAGCACGACGACAAGGAAAAAGGCAGTGAGACCGAGTGAGCCAAACACCCACGTAAAGGCAGCGATACTTACGACAGAAGGCCAGAATAGATGGCTTGTATGTATATGTTTCATAGCCGCGACAGTATAGCTGATTTTTTCTTTCCTAGCATGAAGGGGAATGCTCGTATTGATAGTTTAAAATTTTTGACGTTTTGATTCCACGGTCGATAGTCGTTCGTGTTTGCTTTGTGCACCTTTTCGGCGTTCCACGCGCTCTCGCCAGCGTCGGTATGTTTTTGGTGATTGGTGACGACGCATGAGTGCGCGCACTTCGTTTTCGGTGAGATTATATTCACGTCGTATCGACTCAAAGGGGACCGTATCCGCCCAGGCCATGAGGATAATATGTTCGATACTAGTAGCAGTAAGAGGTGGAGTCTTCATTGTGTGTCGTTGTGGTTGTACGTAGAATACAGTCTATGAGAAAAATTTGGAATCGACCCGATAGTGCTGTTTGGAGTCTTTCGACCTGTTCAGCACACGGTGTACCCAACGTTAACATCTGTACGTATGTAACCGCAGTGTCACTCGATCCCAAACTTATGGCGGTTGCTGTCTATCGTGGGACAGCGACGCTCGATAACTGTGCGGTAGGGAGGACAGTACTTCTCCAACTTCTGACCGAAGAGCTCGCACCTGTCATTCCAATTGCAGGACGTCAGTCAGGAAAGGATCGACCCAAAATCCCACGGCTGACGAAACGCTACCCAATGCGTGAAGAGCAAGGATTGTCTTATTTCACTGCTGCGGCCGGCTTCTTAGTACTCACCATTGAACAGCTGGTTGAGACAACAGGAGACCATGTGCTCATCGTTGGAAGAGTCGTGAGATCAAAACAGCTTTCAGCAGCACCGATTCTGACAACGTCGTATTTGCGGGAAAAGGGGTATATTCGGGCATAAAGAGGGCTCTAGAGAGTTTTGAGCAAGGTTTTCATGAGCTGTATTTCTTCAGTTTGTGTTGTGATGATGGCATTAGTCAGGTCAGTAATTTCCTGATGGGTAATGTATGGTTGGACACTCTTCGCCATCATGACGGCTCCCATGTGGTGCATGATCATATCCTCGAGAAAGACCCGATCAAGAGCCGCGCCTTGGAGTGGTGAGAGATCGCGCATCATTGGTTGGTAGTCACTTTCGTCCATTTGATATGGTTCGCCGTACCACGCTTGATACCACGACTTCATGAGAGCGATTTCTTTTTCTTGGGCAGTAATAATATTTTCTGCTAAAGTTTTCATCTCTGGCGTTGATCCACCGCGAGCGAGTACTTCCTTCGCCGTATCGATAGCTTCTTGGTGATGGGGAATCATACCTTTAAGAAAGGCGCGTTCGCTCGTGACCATCATCATGCTGTGGTCCATACCTCCCATCATCCCCATGTCTTCGGTAGAAGGAGTGTTATGCATGAGTGAACCATCAGGCATACGGTGCATTCCAGAAGGAACGAGATCGTCCCTCGATGTTCCCATCATTATTGAATGGGTCGATGGTGAACCCCAGATTGCGTAACCGAGGATCAGACCAACGCTCAGCGCGAGTACGGCAATAAGAATGATTGATGATTGTTTCATAGTAGTGATGTTACATGACCATTGAGGTCATGGTGGTGAACATAGTAAGCATCAAGAGACACATGAGTACCATGACCCCAGCCTCAAGAATGGTAACGATTGAAAGTGGCAGTTTGAAGTACGTGCCAAGGCAAACACAATGGAGAGATTCGTTATTTCGTTGTGCATTGATGGCTCCTGTGAGGCTTGCGCTGTACAAGATGAGTGTGAGGAGTGTGGCCGGTAGCAGAAAGAGTTGCAGTAGAAAGAGTATACCAAGGGTCATTTCAAGGAATGGGTAGACTTGAGCGTAGGTAAGGCTATGTCTTGCAAGTGGGTCATACTTTCTAAATCCTTCGGCGAATCCAACAACATCACTCAGCTTAATCAGCCCAAACAGGAGTAAGATGAGACCCATGAAGTGGGACATATAGTCGGGTGTGTGGTGGAGCGTGGAGGTGCCAAGGGCGCCGAGAGCGGCAAGTAGGTAGATGCCAAAAATTGGCCAATAGGACCAGAGAGTTATCCGTGTGACGTGGAGATGGTGTGTGGGATGGGAGTGTTCCATATTATTTTCGTTTTAGTTGATAGACGTGCAAGATTTCTTCCGTCGCTTTCACTGTTTTGCCGGTTTTGATTTGGTTGACGACGCAGTGCTGCAAGTGATCTTTAAGAAGGATATCTTCTACATTTGAGAGGGCCTGCTTGATGGCCGAGGTTTGCGTAATAATGTCAATGCAATAGGCTTTTTGAGTTACTAACGATTGTAGCCCACGAACTTGCCCTTCTATTATTTTTAGTCGTCGAATGAGTTTTGTTTGATCACGTGACATAGTACAAGTATACCCCCAGGGGGGTATAGCGTCAACGAACACGTGTGTGCTCATGAAGGGTGCTTCGATCAAGGTGGTTATAATATAAAGCGTGAGCTTTGATAATTAGGAAAGGTAGCGGTAGTATTCATTGTATGGCAACAACAAACATCTATCTCAACTTTACCAATCAAACAGAGGAGGCATTCATGTTTTATCAATCAGTGTTTGGTGGTGAATTTGATGGGAATGGATTTAGTCGGTTTGGGGATATTCCTCCGCAGCCTGATCAACCTACCCTTTCTGATGAAGAGAAGCGGCTCATCATGCACGTTTCACTACCGATTCTTGGAGGAGTGAGACTTATGGGAACTGACGCTCCTCCATCAATGGGATTTACGCTCGTCATGGGAAGTAATGTGTACATCAGTTTGCATCCGGATACACGAGCTGAAACAAATCGATTGTTTGAAGCGCTCTCAGTCGGTGGGCGCGTGGAGATGCCTCTCCGGGAGATGTTTTGGGGAGACTACTTTGGTTCGTGTCGTGATCGCTTTGGGGTGGGATGGATGTTTAATTGCGAAAGTAAAATATAAAATCCGTATGGAACCGATTACCGTAAAAGCAACAGTGGTAGCCCCGCGAGAGAGGGTGTGGGAGTGTTATACGAGTCCAGCACATATTATGGGTTGGAATTTTGCAGATCCTTCTTGGCATTGTCCTAGAGCGACAAATGATCTTCGAGTCGGAGGGACATATGTCGCACGAATGGAGGCTCGCGACGGGAGCGCTGGCTTTGATTTTGAGGCGACCTACACCGAGGTCGTTCTACCTCTGAAGTTGGTGTATACCTTTGGTGATAGAAGAGCAGCGATTACTTTTGAAGAAGTGGCGGGAGGAACCGAGGTGGTGATTGTGTTCGACCCTGAGATGGAGAATTCAATTGAAATGCAACGTCAAGGATGGCAGTCAATCCTTAATAATTTTAAGACGTACGTGGAAACACGCTAAGACCATGCAACGCATCACACCAAATTTGTGGTTTAAGGGAAACGCGGAAGAAGCGCAAAATTTTTTACCTTTTCCTTTTTAAGGACGCAACCATCCTATGGTGACCATCGCAAGCGGAGTACTCCATAAGGTACCAAAAGACCTTCGAGCGCTATTGTTACAGCATGAGGACGTGCTCGTGGTTTGGAATAAGCTCACACCACTGGCTCGTAATGAATGGATTTGTTACGTGACAATCGTCAAAAAACCCGAAACGAGAAACAATCACTTGATTCGTCTCCTACAGGATCTGCGCAACGGAAAGAAACGTCCCTGCTGCTGGCCTGGTTGCCCACATCGCCGCCCTAATGCAGCAAAGTGGTTTTCGTGACGACACGTTTATTTCCTACTCTTTACATATCAAGTAGTAATGAGACTATTTTTATTACTACTCATATTGGTATGTCACATTACTTCCATAAAATTGTTATTTCTCGGAGTATAGATTTTGTACGTCACAAAATATGCGTTTTAAAATTAAGCAGCTGTAACCCTTGGGTGGAATCAATCAGAATAGCTGTGTTTTGCTGGTCAAGCGAGGCAATGGTTTGTTTTAGATGATGATATAGAAAATGGTTCCACTGGACAGTAGGGAGTAAATTTAAAAAAGAGATCTAGCTATTGTCTATGACAATAGAAAACACCCCGCTGCCGTGACCGGAAGCGGGGTGTTTCCGTGACGTGGGGTGTTGCTCAGACTCGGTAGTTGACGTGTCCAACAAACTTGAGTTCGCGGTCTGTGACGACAACCTCTCTTCCGTCCCGGGTGAAAACAAGAATGTCGTTGTTGACCGGAGGATATCTCCTTTTTAGGGAGTGCACCACGAGTTTCTCATCCAGGTATTCAACCACGATACCGCCACCCCAGTCCTGACCGAGTTTGGCGAGGTGGCGATAGTCGAAGGCGGTCAGTCGTAACGAGTAGTCGTCCGTATTCGTGATGTCGATTGGTACGACAATCTCTCTGTACGGATCAAATACCCGCATCGTTGTCCCGGATAAGCCGAGATAGACTCCGTAACCTACAGACCCGTCGTTGTTGAAAGCGACAAGCCCGTTTTGAGGCGGGGTAAAAACTAAAACTTCCATCAGGAACTCCTGTTGTTGGGGGAACAGATTTGATTTAAACAATACAATATAAAATTGTATTTGTCTATATTTTGGGCACGTACTGTCCCTCGGGTGGAACCAATTTGAGGAAATGTGTCTGGGGTGGCTAGGAGGAGCAAGGCTTGTTTGGAAGTAGTGAGAGGGGAAGTGGTTCCATGTTCATTAGATAAGAAATAAATATCCAATAAGTTTACAAAGGTTGTACTTCAACATTGAACCTACCACCGTTTGGGTTGACAAACATCATGATTTATGATTCAATTTGCAACGGCGGAGGTGGTTCTTTGACAATCACTTCTTTTCTTAACCAAACCAAAGTGAGGTATATCGATGTGACTCAAACATCACCCAGAGAACGTAAGTACATTGCACGCATCAATTGGGTAAATCCCGAAGGATGTTTTGCGATGACGAACGTTGCAGAAGTCGGAAAGGTAACGTTTTCCACTAACCCAAACGATCATGTGTGGGAGGAAGATGGCCTACCGATTAAGGGGGCCAAGGTGGTCCTTAGCAACCTGGTATCGATGGACGGTGGTTGGCGAGCCCTTAAGGCACGCTACTTCCGACCAGAAGACACGGGTTCCAAGTAAACGAGTAAGTGAGAAGGAGCTTTAAGATGAATCAGTTGGTACAGACCAATCCCGGAGGCATCGCTTCCACGGGCTTCCAAACTCAGTTCAAGACCGAAGCCGAGGCGAAGCAATACTTCGCCGACGTCATCAAGCGGCAGCTCTCCGGCAAGAAGGCCCTCTTCGCCGTCGGTAGCGTCGTCGCTCTGGCCCTGATCGCACCCATCATCAGGGCGGCAGTTTCGGCCGGGGTTGGACTGGCTGCGCTTGCCGCGCTCCTCGTGGGCGCTGGCGTGGCATGGCGCTGGATTCCGAATCTCTTCCTCCGGGTCGAGAACCGGGTCCGCGAAGCCAACCAGCGCGAGATGAATCGCCACCTCGCGGCCCTCAAGGCCGAGGCGCGCAAGAACCCCATCGAGCAGCTGCAGAACTACCTTCAGTTGAAGGGCAGACAACTTTCGAGCTACGAGTCCTTCGTCGCCCAGGTTGGCACGCAGGTTCGCTCGATCGGCGACATGCTCGCCGCGCGCAAGCGCGAGAAGCCCGACCGCGACTACTCGAAGAAGGACGAAGCGTTCGCTGCGATGCAGCGGGCGTATCGGTTCCATCTCGACAAGGCCGAAGCGGGACGAATGGCGCTCGCCGCTCTCAAGGAGGCGGTCGAAGATGCCCAGTTTGATTACCAGTTCGGGCAAGTCGGGCAAGCTGCCATGCGTCACATGAAGGCACTCGAAGGTCAGGATCTCTTGAACGAGATGCTGGCGGCCGAGTCGTTTGCATCGGTGCGTGACAACTTTAACCAGGTCTTCTCGGAGATCGAGGTGCAGATCGGGAGCATCAACTCCGCGAAGCAGCTCGACTTCGGCGAAGGCGTGACGCTCGACGTTTCGGGCATCCACATCCCCACTACCAAGGAGATCCAGCATGTCGAACGCTGATTCCAAGGACGATGTCGCACCGGTCGAATCCTCGCGTTTCGGCCAGCGGCTCGGGCGCACCATCGCCATCGTTCTCGTTCTGCTCGCGGCCGTGGTCGCGATCGCAACCTTCTCGGGCGGCAGCAACAACCAGCCGGCCCCCGAGTCCGTCCCGTCCAGCAACCCGTTCAAGTGAACCACAGGAGAACCTGATCATGCGTTTCCAACTCGCAACTGTCGCCATCGCCGCTTCACTCCTCGCCTCGGGCGCCTTCGGCCAGGGCATGAACAAGCCGATGACCATCTCGACCGGTTCCAAGGCCGGCGCCTACAACCCGATGGGCAATGACCTCGTCAGCATCTGCCAGCTCGGCAGCGAGGTCAGCGTCATCGTGTCCGGCGGCTCCATCGACAACCACAACAACATCTGGGAGCAGCAGCCGCCGACGGCCAGTTCCGGCATCTTCCAGTACGACTTCGCGCTCTACATGCGCGACCGCGATCCGCGCTGGCAGCAGAGCATGGCGGTGGTGGCCCGTCTCCACGACGAGTACCTCCAGATCATCGCGCTCGATCGCAAGATCGAGGAAGGCGGTGTGAACCTCTCGTGGCTGGGTGTTGGCCGCGTCGGCGGTACCACGACGATCCTCCAGAGCTTCGACAGCCTGAAGGGCCGGACGGTGTATGCCTGGGGCGGCAGCTTCTACTCGGCCAACGTCCTCTCGGACAAGTTCGGCCTCGGCCTGAACGTCGTCGACCTTTCGGGGACGGCACCGGACGGCAGGGGCAGTTACGCCAAGGTCGAGAAGGACGCAGCTCCCCAGAAGGTCGCGGCCATGCTCATCGCCCAGGGCAAGGGCGTGGCGGTGGTCGCTGTCGGCGGCGCGAACCTCTCGTGGGTGAACGAAGCCAACGGCTACGGCAAGGCATGGAAGCTCCTGCCGGTCTCCAACGACCAGCATGCCAAGGTGGCCGGCACCTACGGCCTCGGCAAGGTCAGCTACCTGAACCTCGCTGGCGGCCAGGTGCAGACCCTGACGATCCCGGCGCTCCTCATGACCCGCAAGTACCAGACCGAGGCGCGCATCCGGCCGATCGTCGGGGTGCAGGACTGCATCCGTTCCAAGATCAGCATCCTGCGTGACGAAGGCAGCAATCAGAGCAAGTGGGCCGAAGTCGATCCGGTGAAGGCCTTCTCCTTCGACGGATGGCCGATGATCCAGCTCCCTGCCGGTACGGCTGCTACGACCCCCGCTACGGCACCTGCGCCGGCGGCCAAGCCCGGCAAGAAGTGACGTTCTTTTCCAGCTGAACGCTGGCACGAAGCCCCAAACCAATGTCGGGATGACATGAGTGCGGGGCTTTTTCTTTTGTCATTTTAATATATGCAAAAACAATCTCTACTTAATGTAGTCGAACCTGAAATTGTTATTTAGACTGATTCCCTGTATAGCAAGGACTGTAGGGCGGCTAGAGGGAATCGAACCCTCACGACCGGCTCCACAAACCGGGGTTCTACCACTAAACTATAGCCGCCATGTGTGGAAGATGAGGAAGAGATGACCAACGGTGCATACATTTCATTCATCTTGTGCGCATAGTTATACCTACTTTTCTAGAAAAAGTCGAGCATTGTGATTGCGGTCTTTCTCAGCGGGTGGTACACTCGATACGATTATGGACCATGAATCGTTGATGGTCACTCTTTTTTTCACGTTTATGCTCGGAGCCGGGGTAGGATTTTATCTCGCGAAGCTCTTTCTTTGAAGCGAACGTATCCCTTACTAGGAAGTAAATAGGCTTAGCAATATGATGTATGGATTACGAGGACTTGTGCTGACAGCACTCTTGGTCTTCGGTGCTGGAGTGGCAGAAGCGCAAGAAGTACACCAAGATGTGCAGGAGTTAGTGCGTGGCGACGTACTGGAAGTGATGAGTGAAGAAGAGCGAGATGTGATGGGTACAGAGGCACGTGTCACCGTGCAGGAGCTACGTGTGCAACTCCTTGAGGGGAAACGCACCGGAGAAGTCGTGCGACTTGAGAACGATGTTATTCCGGTGAAGGAGGGGGACACGATTTTCGTCACTCATTACGTGAGCATTGATGGTACAGAATACTACTTGTTTAAAGATATCGCTCGGGGTGGGGCACTTATTACTCTTGTGGCGATCTTTGCAGCGCTTGTCATTGGCCTTGGGCGGTGGCAAGGAGTACGAGCTCTGACGAGTCTCGGACTTAGTATTGCGGCAATTGTCTTTGTGCTCGTGCCGGCACTGGCAGCAGGATATTCGCCTGCGCTCACAAGTCTCGGTATCGCTGGGGTGATTCTTGCAGTCTCGCTCTTTTTGACGCACGGGATACGGCCACATGTCGTCGTGACGTTTTTTGGTACGTTTGGCGCAGTACTCTTCACGTGTTGGTTAGCTTCTCTGTGGGTGATATGGTTACGGTTTTCGGGGTTGGCAACCGATGAATCGGTCTACCTCAACTTATCGTCTGGAGGAACGCTTGATCTTCCCGGCTTACTCCTTGGCGGTATCATTATTGGGTTGTTAGGGCTCTTAGATGATGTGTCGATCACGCAGGCATCAGTGGTGCAAGAATTAAAACGAGCGAATGCAGCATTAGGAGCAAACGCTCTCTTTACCCGGGCACTGCGGGTAGGGAAGGATCACGTTGGGTCGCTCGTCAATACTTTGGCGCTTGCGTACGCAGGTGCGGCCCTTCCGACCTTGCTGCTCTTCTCGTACTCGACGGCACCACTGGCGGTGACGATGAACCAGGAGATTATAGCTGCCGAGATCGTCCGTATCATTGTTGGTAGTATTGGCTTGATTATGGCTGTTCCGTTCACGACGGCATTGGCGGCATGGTATTTTGCGAAGCATGTACCCACCATGGATCATGATGTCCATGAACATGATCACCATCATCACCATCATGGGCATGCGCATTAAGGAAGGATGTTAGAATAATGTGAGTAGGTTCGTCTTTTTTATTACCGTAATACACTAATGTATGCAACAGTTTGTCACAGAATTTAAAGCATTTGCTATGCGAGGAAACGTTGTCGATCTCGCTGTGGCGGTCGTCATTGGTGCCGCATTTGGCAAAATCGTCAGTTCGCTCGTCGAAAATATCGTCACCCCGCTCCTCGGGCTACTCCTTGGTGGTATCAATTTTTCGGGATTGACGGTGACGGTCGGGGAGGTGGCGATTCGTTACGGAGTTTTTTTGCAGAGCGTGTTTGATTTTATTATCATTGCGTTTGCCATCTTTGTCGCTCTCAAGGCCCTGAAGAAACTGCAAGCAGCAGAGGCGGCAAAACCAAAAGAACCGGAGGTACCTCCAGAGGATATTGTGCTCCTTCGCGAGATTCGCGATAGTTTGCGAAAATAGAGAAGAACATCAAAGAAGTAACAACACCACCCCTCTGGGGTGGTGTTGTGTATGGGGTACGGACTCTCAACAGGTGATACTTGAAATTATAGATATGTATCGTATAAATGTGTTCGGTTTAGTTCCTGCACCATTGTGGTGCTCGTGTTCAAACAAAGCAGCACACGCTGTCAGGAGGACGAGATGAAAGTTGATCCCGCTCGGGCAGAGGAAGTCATACAGCAGCTCAGGTACTTGCTTGGGACTGATCGCGGCTCCTTCTGGTACACCCAGGCGTTGAGGTTTCTGCATGCAAAGCCGGTGTGGGTGCCTGATGTGCCCACGGATGGTCCACTGACGGTGCCGATACCAGATCGAAACTTCAGTGGGTCCTGGTTCTTGCCCTCGGAGAATCCCGAGTCGCCCTTTGCAGACTATGCGGTCTCCCCAAGCTTCGTAGAAGAGCATGTGAAGGTGGTGACCCCTGACGTTCATGAGCCAAGAACATTCTGTATCCAAATCGTGCCGTTTCGCCAACCGATGCGGACGAACGAAATTGATACACAAGTTCTCGTGCCCTACAATGTGTCGGAATACAAGCTCAGCTTATGGGCGCTGTGGCACCTGGTATCTCGGCAGGCTTTTGGCCAGAGAGGCTTAATTCCGATCACAGAAGAGCAGCGTGGCCTCATGTTCCTGCCAGGAACGTCAGGAACAAGACTCGTGTCAGTCAACTGGGGTGGGCAGACGTGGGGAGTGGATTCTGAGCCGCTCACCGGTGATACCTTGTGGAGAGAGGGGTCAGTCTTGTTCTTGCCCCTCTAACAGTCTGACAAGAAAAGAGAGACCGTGGTTCGCCACGGTCTTTTTGTTTGGTAGTCAGCTTTTTCGAGAGGCTGTGTGCTCCGAATACATAGATAGAACAGAAAAATTCCTTGACGATGAGAGTGACACGATGCGGACTTTTCCTCCTTGTGTAGTTATCCACATCGTTCTCCACGGAATCACCAGTATTGATTCTAATAAATGCTTATTTGTAGCCGTATATTCAAAAATAAGCCTATCTCACATGGTGGTATTATGTGTCTACGCACGAGTCTCTCCACCGTGTGCTGGGAGGAATTACGTAAAGCTTGCTCTACGGTGCAAGCTGACGTTTTTCTACACCAAAAATTCTGTTTGTTTTCACGCGTATACGTAACTGTGCCGACCGACACTTCTTTGGCTGAAAGAAATGTCAGGAAGGCACCTCACCACCAATTACGTCTGTGCGGGAAAACTCGTTATCAGCTGTAAGTTGCGGTATGGAAATTACACAAATTCGTAAACGAGATGGATCAACACAACCGTTTACGATTGAAAAAATCGAAAGTGCGGTCGTCAAGGCGTTGTTTGAAACGCAGGAAGGAGATTTGACTGATGCCAAGCGAGTAGCTGAACTGACACACCAGAAGACAATTGCCATGTGCGTCAGGGCTGCCGCGGCGTTGCCTGAGGATGCGGAAGCAAAGAAATGTGTTGATGGCTATCCGGCGGTTGAGGAGATCCAAGACCTTGTCGAGCAATCTCTCATGGAGCTCGGGTACTTTGATACAGCTAAAGCGTATATTTTGTATCGTAGTGCACGCAAGAAGCTCCGCGAGCGAGATATCTTCAAGAAGCGAGCTAGTCTGAAGCCGTACGAATATCCTGAACTCTATGAGTATGTGAGTTCGATCCGTCACTCGTACTGGATTCACACAGAATTCAACTACACGAGTGATGTGAATGACTTTCATGTGAATGCCTCACCCACCGAACGACAGGTGATGAAGAATGCAATGCTCGCGATTGCTCAGATTGAGGTTGCGGTGAAGACGTTCTGGGGTGATATCTACAAAAAGATGCCCAAGCCAGAAATCGGGGCAGTAGGCGCTACTTTTGCTGAAAGTGAAGTTCGACACGCTGACGCGTATTCACACTTGTTGGAGATTCTAGGCCTCAATGGTGAGTTTGAGCAGATTATGCAGGTACCGGTGATCCAAGAGCGTGTGAAGTACCTCGAAAAGACCATTACGCTTGCACGGACTGATGAAAACCGTCAGTACATGCACTCGGTGTTGCTCTTCTCGTTGTTTATCGAGCACGTGTCGTTGTTCTCGCAGTTTCTTATCATCATGTCCTTCAACAAGCACCGCAACATGTTCAAGGGCATTAGTAACGCAGTTGAGGCAACGAGTAAGGAGGAACAAATTCACGGTCTCTTCGGTATTGATGTCATTAATATCATTAAGAAAGAGCATCCTGAGTGGTTTGACGATGCCTGCAAGGCACTCATTCTTCGATCATGCGAGGAAGCGTACGAAGCTGAGAGTAAGATTGTTGACTGGATCTATGAAGCTGGTGAGCTAGCATTTATGCCGTCAACAAATGTGAAGGAGTTCATTAAGCACCGCTTCAACAACTCACTCGCAGCGATTGGTATGCCGAGACACTTTGAGGTGAGTGAAGCATTGCTTGAAGAGACTGACTGGTTCGATAATGAAGTGATCGCGACGAAGCATGTTGATTTCTTCCACAAGCGCTCTATCAACTACAACAAGCGAAGCGCGAGTGTGACGAGTGACGACCTATTCTAATTTACGAGAGATTTAGCATATTGCTGTATGGAGCCATGGTACTGGTTGAATGAAAATAGTCGCGGATTTCTTGCTCGGGGTTATCTATCGGAGGGACAGACGGCGGAAGATCGCATTCGTGTGATTGCTGATACTGCGGAGGCGTATCTTAAGCAACCTGGATTTTCGGATAAGTTCTATAAGTACATGGGGAAGGGGTGGATCTCACTCGCGTCTCCGGTATGGAGTAATTTTGGGATCAAGAAAGGGTTGCCGATCAGCTGCTTTGGTTCGTATGTTGCTGACCACATGGGGAGCATTCTTTACACGAATGCCGAGGTTGGCATGCAGAGTAAGTTTGGCGGTGGCTGCTCCGGGTACTTTGGGGCGCTGCGTGGTCGTGGTGCGTCAATCTCAGATAACGGCTCTTCATCAGGAGCAGTGCACTTTATGCAACTCTTCGAGACGCTTGTTGATGTGGTGAGTCAAGGATCAGTGCGGCGTGGACATTTCTCACCGTACCTACCTGTTGAGCATCCTGATATCTTGGAGTTTCTTGATATTGGTACCGAAGGCAACCCAATCCAAAAATTAACCCACGCAGTCACAGTCACGGATGCGTGGATGAAGTCAATGGTGGAGGGCGATGCGGAGAAGCGGGCGATTTGGGCGCGGGTCATTCAACGACGAGGTGAAATGGGCTACCCGTACATTCTCTTTACCGATACCGCCAACAAGAACACAGTTGATGTCTATAAAGAAAAGAATCTCCGTATCCATGCAAGTAACATGTGTAGTGAGATCATGCTTCCGTCCAAGGAAGATTGGTCATTCGTTTGCTGTCTCTCGTCCGTTAACCTACTCCACTACGAAGCCTGGAAGGACACAGATCTTGTCGAAACAATGGTTGGCTTCCTTGATGCGGTGATGGAAGACTTCATTGTGAAGCTCGAAGAAATGCGCGATCACGAAAATCCAGAGCGGCGCCGAGCTTTCTCTTTTATGGAGCGAGCATACAACTTTGCGAAGGCGAACCGCGCACTCGGGCTCGGTGTCCTTGGCTGGCACTCACTTTTGCAGGCGCGAGGACTGGCATTTGAGAGCGAGGAAGCATTTCGGTTGAATACTGATGTGTTTCAACATATTCAAACGAAAGCCAACGCAGCGTCAAAGGCCCTTGCAACGTCACTTGGTGAACCAGACCTTCTTAAGGGGTATGGCCGCCGCAACACCACGTTACTCGCGATTGCGCCTACGACCTCATCAGCCTTCATTCTTGGGCAAGTCTCACAGGGTATCGAACCGATCTGGTCTAACTGCTACGTGAAGGATGTGGCGAAGATGAAGGTGACGATCAAGAACCCAACTCTTGAGAAGTTACTCATTGAAAAGGGGAAGAATACCAAGGAAGTCTGGGATAGTATTCGAGACGCTGACGGCTCGGTGCAACACCTCACGTTCCTTTCAGATGATGAACGTGCGGTGTTCCGTACCTTTGCCGAAATTGATCAGTCGGCGGTAATCAAGCAGGCGGCAGACCGTCAAGCGTACATTGATCAAGGACAATCACTCAACATCATGGTCGCTCCTGATACGCCAGTGAAGGATATTAACCAGCTCTATCTCCAGGCATGGCAGCAGGGGATTAAGTCACTGTATTACCAGCACTCAATGAACGCCGCGCAACAAATGGTGCGCAAGAAGCTTGCTGAACAAAATAAGAAAGGAGGGGAGTAGAGAAAGAAGCAACACAATACCCCGCGGCCGAAGGCCGCGGGGCTTTTGCATGCCTTGCACTTGCACGTTTTTTGTTACCACAGTACGATAATAGGTACCCTCAACGTTTGGCTAAAGTAGCTAGATGGAGATGGGGGTACGCCAGGAGAAGCCCATGCCGGAGAGTGAATTTAGCGGCAGCTGCAAGTTTGTGAGCTGCGGTGCGGTGGTCGTGAAGCCAGATTTCAGCACCACGACTGGTCCAAAGGAGCGTTCGCGTTCCGTGCCAGGTACGAGCCATTTGGACAACGCACATGTCCTCGCTGCCGCACCCGTGTCGGCCGAACAGATCAGAACTGGCTGGAATCCAGATCCCAAGAAGTAAGCAGATCTTTCTACTCTAGGCTCCCACCCGGAGCCTGAGGCGACAAAACGGCCGATTCGGTGACCCCGGACGGCCTTGTTCTTTTGTCGTGATTTTGTATGCTAGTTTTTGGCCTAATGTCGGGTCGTCAACGCAGGAGGATGTATTGGGATTGCAAAGAACACGGTCGTATGAACGACCACGGAGGGGAGTACCGCCAGGGAAAGAACCCCGTCGGTTATCGCGAGCTGTACAAGCGGCGAAGCTCCGTACTGAAGAAGAGAGAGTTGCATGGGATGATGTTGTTGCCTGCGCAACCTCGTACGGTGTTGAGCCTCACGACCTTGCTCGTGCTCGGCAGCAGTTTGAGCGTGAGGCTAAGCGACTTGGTCTCACCGGTGCCGATCGGACTCGGTACCTCGCCGACCGCGAGAAGAATTTCTTCTCGAAGTAGCATCAGCAGCCCTTCAGGGCTGCTTGTCTTTTTGACCTGTTGACAGTCGATAATTTTGAACGAAGGGACAGTGTATGATAGGGAGAACAAGAAAAGCGAGCAGGGACTACGTTTCGCGACAACGCAGTCCCCGCTCGCTCTTTTTTTGTGTGGTATAGTCAGTACTAACGATACAACTATGCTTTCGAAATTCCTCCTTCCCGGTTTCGTCATATTGATTACCGGGACCGTGCTTTGGTACAACGAAACAGCTCGCATCTGTCCAGTACCACTGTCGTACCATATTGGGAGTGTTGACGAGCGATTTGGTATTTCCAAGGACACGGTCGTCGCTGTTGCAAATGAAGCGGAGTTATTGTGGGAGACGACGAGTGGGAGAGAGTTGTTTCGCATGACTGAAGGAGAAGGCCTTCCTATTAATTTTGTGTATGATGAGCGACAACAAAAAGTCGCGACAGAAGAAGAGTGGCGACAACTCCTCGATGCGGCTGAGGCAAAAAATAATCAGGGAATCGCTGATCTCAAACAAATGACAGAACGGTACGAAGCACTTCGTGATGAGACGGTGGCTGCGCAAGAACACTACGAGACACGACAAAGTACCTATAATGCCGAGGTGGCTCGCGCAAACGCGGCTGGTGGCGCGTCGCCAAGTGAATTTGAACGTCTTACCAAAGAGGCAGCAACTCTTACAAAAGAAGCTGAGGTTCTCAGCAAGAAGGAAGAGACATTGCAGTCTCTTGTCGCCACAATTAATGCAACAGGAGAAGCACTCAATGCGTCGATTGCGGCATATAATGCAGAGGTTTCCGAATATAACGAGCGTTTTGGCACGAGAGAGACCTTCACGCAGGGGGAGTATCAGGTTGATCGTATCAATGTCTATAAATTTAGTACCAAAGAAGAACTTCTTCAGGTACTTGCGCATGAGCTAGGTCATGCTCTTGGTATTCCGCACGTTGAGGAAGAAGGAGCAATTATGTACTATTTAATGACCGAACGAGAAACGACAGCTCTTTCGGAAGCAGATAAAGCTGCTTTTGAGGGGGTGTGTGGTCGTGACGAAAGATTTTCACACAAGCTACGTCATCATATACGAACAACATTACATAGTATTTAAGTCATTATATGGATTCATTCTTTAGTCGCCGACAAAATCAAGTGCTTGCTTCGCTTGCGCTCCTTATGACGATCATTGCCCTTGGTATGTACGCACAATATACCTGGAAGCAGGCACAATATTTATACTCTGGCCCAACGACAATTTCTGTTTCTGGGGAAGGTGAGGTAGCGGCGGTGCCTGACATCGGACAGTTTAGTTTTTCCGTTATTGCAAAAGCAGAAAATGCTGCGGCGGCTCGGGATGCAGCAGCTGGTATCATGGACGCGGTTTTAGCAAAACTTGGAGAGCAAGGTATTGATAAAAAAGATGTTCGTACCGATAGTTACAACCTGACACCACAATATCGTTATGAAGCACCAGAATGCCGCATTGGTATGTATTGCCCTGGCGGAGAGCAGATTGAAGATGGTTTTGAAGTGGCACAGACGGTCAGTGTGAAAGTGCGAGATCTTGATACAATCGGTGACGTGCTCTCTGGTGTTACTGAGAGTGGTGCAACGAACGTGAGTGGACTTAACTTTACGATCGATGATTCGTCAGATTTGAAAGAAGAAGCACGATCACTCGCTATTAAGGATGCAGAGGCAAAAGCAGAGATTCTCGCTCGTGAACTTGGTGTTCGACTCGAGCGAATGGTTGGTTACTATGAGGACGAGAGCGGATCTTCTCCATATTATGCACGTGGTGACATGATGATGGCGAACGAAGGAATGGACACGAAGTCAGTAAGTGTGCCAACTGGCGAAAATGTCACGAAGAGTCGAGTGACGATTACGTACCAAGTAAAATAATCACAGCTTGACCTAACAAAAAAAGCCCTCTCGGGGGCTTTTTTGATTACTTTGACAAACCAGCTCAGTATAGTATACTGGTACGCATATCGCCCCCGAGGCGTTTTTATTTTGGTAAACTATCTCTATGAGTAATTTGAGTAACTATCTTCGCGATACGATGGCTGAGATGAAGCAGGTATCATGGCCTTCACAAAAGCAAGCTGCACTCTATACAGTGCTGGTCATCGTTATTTCTGGTCTCGTATCGTTGTTTCTTGGTGCATTTGATGCCCTTTTTAGTAAGGGGGTACAGTTTATTGTCGAGCGACTATAACAACACGTTTTATAATTATTTTTTATGGCAAAGCAAAAAGGAACAGGAGAGCGACACTGGTATGCGATTCACACCTATTCTGGGTATGAAAATGCCGTCACCAGAAATCTCAAGCAGCGTATTGATTCGCTCGGCATGAACGATAAGATTTTCAATGTGGTCGTACCGACTGAGAAGAAGATTCGCGTGAAAGGAGGGAAGCGAGTCATGGAGGAGGAACGCATCTATCCCGGGTACGTACTCGTTGAAATGATTGTGGATGATGAGTCGTGGTACGTTGTACGAAATACACCTCGAGTGACTGGATTCGTCGGGAGTGGTACACAGCCAGTTCCTCTGACACCTGCGGAGTACAGTGCCCTCATGGAGCGTATGTCAACGGATACCGTGAAGCACAAACTCGATATTGTCCCAGGTGACATCGTAACAATTGTTGATGGGCCATTTAAGGAACTAGAAGGTCGAGTGGGCGAGGTGGATGAAAAGAGTGGCAAGGTCAAAGTTCTTGTGTCGATGTTCGGACGAGAGACGCCAGTCGAGCTTGATTTTCTCCAGTTGAAGCGAGTGTAACCAGTACTTCTTTACGTGAGATAGGGTTGCAAAACACCGTTTTCTCTTGTAGGATACGCAGGCTTCTAGTGGTGGTACTGAGTATGGAACAGTAGCACTGCGCACATATCAACCAGTATTTATTTCAATTTGCATGGCAAAAAAACTCGTAAAGAAGATCAAAGTCCAGGCAGTTGGTGGTAAGGCTACCCCAGCTCCACCACTTGGCCCGGTACTTGGACAGGCAGGTATTAACATCGGTGAATTCGTAAACCAGTTCAACACGGAGACGCGAGATCGAATGGGAGAAGTCGTTCCAGTAGTGCTCTCGGTTTACGACGATCGTACCTTCACCTTCATCACGAAGGTGTCACCAATGTCTCGTTTGATCTTGAAGAAGATCGGTAAGGATAAAGGTTCAAGCAAGAATGCTGTCACGAAGGTAGGGAAGCTCACAAAGGCACAGGTCCAAGAAATCGCTGAGATGAAGATGCCAGATCTCAATGCCGCGTCACTCGAAGCAGCTATGAAGATAGTGGCGGGAACTGCCCGAAGTATGGGAGTTGATGTTGAGTAACGGGTATCTACAAAGTTGCTTACTGACAACTTCTCGAAATAGAAAAACTCAAGGTCTCGCCTTGAGTTTTTCTATGTTGTGAATAAGAAAGCCCGGCTTGTTATGACACCGTCGGTGTCATAACAAGCCGGGCTGCACTTGAGAAGTGACTTCTCAGCGGCGAAGACTGACGAGCTGTTCCGACCAAAGGCCGGCCTGGATTGCTTCTGTACACGTCTTCAAGGTCCCCCAGTACTTGTCAGGTCGATTCTGGGCGAGGATGTCGACGAGATCCGCAGGGTCGTCGACTCGTACAACCTGACGCACCTCACCCTGTTGTGGGGTGAAGGTGATGTCGGGGTCTTCCAGGAGACCGAAAAGAACGAAAGTCAGCTTCAGCTGTCGCTCGCTTTCAGCGCGGACAGGGACGCTGTTCGTGAAGAAGTGCAACGCCTCGGGGAAGAGGGCGATGTCCGCCTCGTTCACTCCGACTTCTTCGTAAAGACCACGTATGGCGAGGTCTTCCAGGGTCTTGTCACCGATTTCGGCTCGCTCCTGAAGGGGCACTCGCCAGGCGTGTTCGGGTGGTGCTTTCGCTGATTCGACCAGGTAGATCCGACCGCACGGATCAAACATGATCACACTAGCGACGACACGCCGGTTTCCCTTACAGAGATGGGAAGGGATTCTTGTGGTCTTGATCGGCCACGCAGATCTCCTCATGCTTTCTCCTCGTTGTGCAAGCACCATTGCTCGCTTCGCCTGTTATAGCACATCTTTCTTATGGGGATAACAATGTTTGCTGAGCATATTCGACTTTTAGGGTGGGTGGTGGCATAGTTACGCAATGCAACTCGTGCCTGTTCATACGCGTGTGCTTGTCCCACCTAAGGATGATCTCCAGGCAGTACTTGCGCTCGCTTTGCCACCACTCTATGACGGTGATGTGCTCTGTCTTAGTTCAAAGGTTGTGGCTATTCACGAAGGGAGGACGGTAGCCATGGATATTGCGAAGAAACAGGAGCTGGTAGAGACAGAATCTTCCTTTAGCATCCCTCGCCCGTATTGGCCGTCACCGCTTCACGTGCGCGACCATGCGTTTTTGGGAGCCGCTGGCGTGGATGAGAGTAACGGGAATGGGTACTACGTGCTTCTGCCCGAGGATTCATTTCGGTCAGCTGAAAAACTATACACGTGGTTTACAGCAACCTATGGGCTGACCCATGGTGGAGTCGTGATCGTTGATAGCCACTCGGTACCATTTCGTTATGGCGCAACGGGCATTGCTCTTGGGTGGCACGGGATTGTGCCGCTTGAGGATTGTCGCGGGAAGGAAGACATTTTCGGGCGGTCGCTTCAGTATGAACGTTCAAACATTGTCGATGGACTCGCTGCAGCGGCGACGGTGGTGATGGGGGAAACGAATGAGCAAATCCCGGCTGTCGTGGTACGAGATATACCGAGGCTAACCTACACAAAAGAGCGTACGCGTGATCAGATCTTTGTTCCGTTTCGAGAGGATACCTTCCGTGTACTGTATGAGCAATATCTCCCTAAGGAGTAGCGGTACGGATTAGATCAACCCATTGGTAGGAGAGGCCTTTGTGCGTACGCGGTTCGTGGGTTTGTGTGATGGTAAAGTGTTCCTCGTATGCCGGGAAGAAAGAATCAGCTGGTTTTTGGTCGTCAACGAGCGTTAGGTAGAGTTTGTCGATGTAGGGAAGAGCGACCTCATAGAGTGAGGCACCACCACCGATGTGGATTTCGGTAGGATTTTCGCGTTCGGCGATGGCAAACGCTGCTTCGAGTGAACCAGCCGTTTCAACACCAGGGATGGATTGTTCGGGGGTTCGGGTGAGGACGATTGTTTTTCGATTGGGGAGGGGGTGTCCTAGGAGGGCGATGATTGATTCGTGTGTTTTGCGTCCCATGATAATAGGATGGCCGAGGGTAAGTTCTTTAAAGCGTTTGAGGTCATCCGGAATATGCCACAGGAGCTGATTTTGATAACCAATCGCTCGGTCGTATTTACTGATAGCCGCAACGATAACAACAGGTATGGTGGGAAAACGCATCATAGACCTTTATTATGACACGTTCACTCTGGTTTGTCGTTTGTACAGCTCATTTTGGATCACGTATAATGCAGGTACTATGGCGCATTATGAAATTGAAATTAAAAGCTTACTCGGCGAACGTGAGGTAGCCGAAGCCCTCATCACAACAATGTGTCGCCTGGACCCGACAGCAGCCTGTGTTGCTCGGAATACGCAACTGAATCACTATTTTGAAGGCGGTGACCTAGCAAAGCTGTCTCGTGCGATCGCGCCACATCTCACACGTGATGCTATCCAAAAACTTGACCGGATTCTTTCTGTTGGAGCAGACTTTTCGGTGCGGACACGACAAAAGGATGACACCGTCTTGTTGGTTGTGAAGGCGGCTGTCGACGGCGGAACGAGCGCCAATGCTGTCTCACGACTTGAGTTTGAAGAACCGGTTGCTATGTCGCTCGCTGACCTCGATACGATGTTGCTTGAGGTAGGATTTGTGTATCAAGCAAAGTGGTCGCGAGAACGTGAGGAGTACACCTACAAGGGTGCAGCAGTGTGTATTGATAAGAACGCCGGCTATGGTTATCTCGCCGAATTTGAAAAAGTGGTGCCTGAAGGAGAACCTATTGATGCAGTACGTCGTGATCTCGAATCACTTATGGCGGAACTCGGCGTGCGTGAGCTACCGCAAGACCGACTTGCACGCATGTTTGCGCACTACAACAGCAATTGGGCGGAGTATTATGGAACTGATAAAACCTTTGTGATTGATTAGTATGTTTCTTTCTGACGTTGATATCAAAAAAGGGCTCGAGCGTGGTGCTATTGTCATTCAACCGTTCGTGGAGGAACAATTGCAGGTCGCGAGCTACGATGTGACGTTGGGGAACGAGTTTGAGGTGGTTGATCGACACCATATTGAGGCATCTGATCCAGCACGCAAGATATATCCTGTCACTCGAAAGTTAACGGTCCCCGATGATGGAGAATTTGTCCTTCACCCTGGAGAGAATGTCCTTGCGAAGCAGCGTGAATTTATCGGCGTTGATAATAAGCACCTCATTCTTCTTTCGGGGAAGAGTAGCTTGGCGCGGATTGGGCTCGTTGTACACAACACGGCCATGCTCTTCAATCCTGGACACCATTTCTATCCCACCTTTGAGCTCGTGAACGCGAGTAATATTCCGATTATTCTTCGACCTGGGATGCAAATCGCACAGCTCCTCTTTGCTGAGTTAGTGTCCCCAACGAGTAAGGAGTATATGGGGGAGAAGGGGGTGGGGCGGTTTGATAGTGAGAATTCTAACCATTTCGCGGAGCCTAAAAGCAAGTAATTATTTTGTTATGAAAAAAAAGCATCCTGAGTACCAATACCTACAACTCTTAAAGGAGATCCTTGAACACGGTGATCGTAAGGTGGATCAGGGCACTGATGATGCGTCATATAGTCTTTTTGGACGGCAGATTCGTTTTGATCTTGAGGATGGATTTCCGCTCCTCACCACCAAGAAGGTGTACTGGAACGGTGTCTTGCAGGAGCTCTACTGGTTTATGTCGGGGCAGACGAATATCAAGTACCTGGTTGATAACAAGGTTCACATTTGGGATGACTACCCGTATCGGATTTACAAGATTAAAGAAACCGAAAAGGGGAAGAAGAACCTCCTTACCAAAGAAGAGTTTATTGAGAAGATTGCGACGAATGATGCCTTTGCCAAGAAATGGGGAGAACTACCTCGCATCTACGGCGAGATGTGGCGACGATGGCCGACGCGCACCAAGCGAACCATTGATCAGTTGCGATGGGTCGTTGATGAAATCAAGGGTGATCCAAACGCGCACAACGCAATCGTTACCTCGTGGAATCCCGAGTACCTCTACACCATGGCGGAGCGAAAGGACACGTCGTACTTTCCGATCTGCCACAACATGTACCAGGTCAACATCATTGATGGTCGACTCTGCCTCCATCTCTATCAACGCTCGGCTGATATTTTCCTCGGGGTGCCGTTCAACATCGCGAGCTACGCGCTTCTCACGATTGTACTCGCCAAGGTCTTAGGCTATAAGCCAGGAGAGTTCGTGCATACCTTTGGAGACGTCCACATCTACGAGAAGCACCTTGAGCAAGTGAAGGAGCAGCTTAAGCGAAAGCCTCGACCATTCCCGACGATCAAGCTCGATCGAACGGTGAAGGATATTGATGATTTCAGACCAGAGCACGTCACGCTCGAGAACTACGATCCACACCCTCCGATCAAGGCAGAGCTCTCGGTGACTGGCGGCTTCGGCACGTTTGATTCTAAGAAAAAGAAAGGCCCAACAAAGAAAAGGTCAGCGAAATAGGGATTAAGAATTTGCGCTCGTAGGTCTTTTTACCAAAAAAGAGAAGTGGTACAATGCATGGGTAAATTTCGTACCATGATCTAAGTTTGCTCGTTCATTGTTTGGAGTTTTGTTTCAGTTATTCATTTTTTATTTATTCCTATGAACGAGTATCAATTCATTAAAGATCAGGATCCTGAGCTCTACGCGACGCTTCTTGGCGAAGAGGAGCGAGAGCGAAAGGGGATCGAACTTATCCCGAGCGAGAACTATGTCTCGCGAGCGGTGCGCGAAGCGAATGGTTCTGTCTTCACTAATAAATACTCTGAAGGGTACCCAGGTCGCCGATACTATGGTGGGCAGCAATTTACCGACCTGATGGAGACGATCGCGATTGAGCGAGCGAAGACGCTCTTTAAGGCGAAGTACGCCAACGTACAGCCCTTGGGCGGTGCGGCAGCCAACGTCGCGATGTACTTTGCTCTTATGGAGCCAGGCGACACGGTCCTCGGAATGGACTTAAGTCACGGTGGCCACCTTACCCACGGTCACCCCACGACTGCGATCAACAAGGTGTTCAACTTTGTCCGCTATAAGATGAAGAATGTCGAGACAGGGGAGATTGACTACGACCATCTGCGACAGGTAGCCCTCGAACACAAGCCAAAAATTATTCTCGCAGGCTTTTCGACTTATAGTCGGGAACTTGAGTATGAGAAGTTTGTCGCGATTGCGAAGGAGGTCGGAGCCTATACCGTTGCTGATGTGGCGCACATCGCCGGTCTTATCGCGGCTGGTGTTCTCAAAAATCCATTTGACGCAGGCTTTGACGTGATGACGACAACGACGCACAAGACACTCCGTGGACCACGAGGTGGCATGATTTTGGTACGAGAAAGTGAGGATCTTGCGAAGCGTATTAACAAGGCCGTCTTCCCGGGGATGCAGGGCGGACCACACATGCATGCGGTGGCGGCGAAGGCGGTGGCGTTTGGGGAGGCGATGACACCAGCCTTTATGGTCTACGCGACACAGATTCTCAAGAATGCAAAAGCGATGGAAGCGGTATTTAAAAAAGAAGGCGTGCGACTTCTTTGTGGCGGTACCGACAACCATCTCCTTCTGGCAGATGTCTTTGGTTCGCTTGGGGTTACGGGACAAGAGGCAGAGACCGTGCTTGATGAGGTTGGGATCACCCTCAACAAGAACATGATTGCTGATGATACCCGTCCAGCGCTTGATCCATCTGGGATTCGTTTTGGTACGCCAGCGATGACCACACGCGGCATGAAGGAAGGAGAAGCGACGACGCTTGCCGAAATTATGATCGCCACGATGAAAGCAAAAGACGATCCAGCCCGGAAGGCAGCACTCCAAAAGGATGTGCAGGCACTCTGCGAAGCGTTCCCGGTGCCGGAGCGGTTTGTGTAGCTGCTTGTCATTTTTGAGGACGGGTGTACGATTGGTTGTGACGGTAGATGAGCCTGCCGTTATTGTGATGTCTCCTCCTGGCACAGTTCTCTGTGCTTTGCGCGGGCCCCTCGGGGTCCGCTTTTTTGTCAGGTTGTCGCTTGTACTTTAGAATAGAGAGGTGCACTTTTCACTTCGTTCTTCTCCATACATTGATCGCCTCAAGCACCATTGGTTGACTGTGGCGTTCTTGGCGGGATTTGTCACTGACTTTCTTCTTCTTGATCGTGTCGATGATACCTTTGATAACGCAATTCTTTTTTTGTACGTCAGTCTGGCTACTCTTGGGCTCATCGCCTTTTATGCTGCCGTTGCTGAGCGTGTGTACCCGAGGCTTGGGCAATGGCTCCTTCGAGTCACTCCGGGATTGATGCAGTACGCGTTCGGCGGCCTTTTGTCAGGGATGCTTATTTTTTATGGACGCAGTGGTGATCTCGTGGCGAATGCCCCGTTCCTGCTTCTTATCGTGACGGTCATTGTCCTCAATGAACTCGTGACGAAGCGGTCAGAACGACTCCTCTATAACATTGGTGTGTATTTCATTGGCGTCTTCTCGTGGTCAGCACTCATGGTGCCGGTGTGGCTTGGTGTAATGGGGGATGCAGTGTTCGTCGGTAGTGGGCTTTTGGCGGTAGCAATCACGATGGGTGTGATTAAGGTCTTGAAGTGGATCATTCCAAACTTTTTAACCCTCCAAAAGCGATTGATGGTGTTTATCATTGGTACCCTGTACGCCGTCTTCAATATTTTTTATTTTCTCAATATTATTCCCCCGATCCCACTCTCACTCACTGAGCTCGGTATCTATCAGATTGTTAATCGTGACGAATCAACAAAGACATACACGATTACAACCGAGAAGAGCTCGTGGTATGAGCGTCTCCCTGGCATCCCCCGAACCATAACACCGTCTCCGGAAGGAAGAATTGCTTGTTTTGCTCGTGTCTACGCCCCGACTAAATTGCATACTGGGATTGTGATGCATTGGCAGTATCTCGATACGACTGGTGTGTGGCAGACTCGACACAAGGAGCGGTACGATATCACGGGTGAAAACCCAAATGGGTATGGTGGCTATGCAACGGTGGGACCCGTTGGAGCTGGCGTCTGGCGGTGCGGGGTAGAGAGTGAACGGGGACAGGTGTTGGGACGTACTCGCGTTGAGGTGGTAACCGACAGACCCGCGCGGGCGACCGTGACATTCACCAAATAGTTGGTATTGTGTAGCAATATGCAGATGGCAGAAACATTGAGACGCGGCATTGAGCAGGCGTTACAACAAAAAGGATGGCCAATCCCGAATTTCGTCGTGGAGCATCCAGCTGATGTCGCGCATGGACACTACGCCACCAACGTCGCGTTCATCCTTGCGAAGCAGCTTGGTGATGCACCACGAACTGTTGCGGAGTCACTCCTTCCGCTGTTGCAAGCGGCGCTTCCTGATGTCGAGATGTTCAGTGTCGCTGGACCGGGGTTCATCAATATGACTCTCCCACGTTCGTTCTTTACCAGTGTGGTCGAGTCAGTGATTGCTGACCGTGACACCTGGGGAAGCTCAACACAGTGGCGCGAGAAAGAGCTCATGATTGAGTACACGAGTCCCAACTTATTTAAGCCACTCCACATTGGTAATTTAGTTGGAAACATTGTCGGTGAATCACTCGCGCGCATAGCTGAATTCTCTGGCGCACACGTGAAGCGTTGCAACTACCCTTCAGATATTGGACTCACGGTAGCAAAAGGAGTCTGGGGACTGACGCAAACACAAGGTGATCCTCGTGACATCGCTGCTCTTGGTGAGGCATATCGCTTCGGAAACGAGGCGTATGAAGCCGGTGGGGAAGCAAAAGAAGCGATCGAAGCCGTGAATCGATCCCTCTACGCAGGGAATGATGCGGCCCTTGCCGCCCTTCGTGAAGCAGGGCTCGCCACGTCGAAGGCACGTCTGGTGGAACTTCTGGCAATACTAGGGACGTCGTTTGATATTGTTGTGTATGAAAGTGAAGCGAGTATCCCAGGTCTTCAGGCGGTACGAGCCGCAACCCCACGCGTATTTACCGAAAGCAATGGGGCAGTGGTGTACGAAGGTGAGAAGGATGGTCTCCATACTCGTGTATTTATTAACTCGCAGGGTCTCCCAACCTATGAGGCAAAGGATGTTGGTAATTTTTTGCTGAAAGCCGCTCAGTACCCAGTCTGGAACCATTCAATGGTGGTCACTGGTAACGAACAGACCGAATATTTCAAGGTACTCTTTGCAGCACTTCGTGCCCTTTTCCCAGAGGCTCGAGAACGGATGCTCGAACATGTCGCGACAGGGTTCCTCACGCTCACGACTGGCAAGATGTCGTCACGAAAGGGAAATGTCCTCACGGGTGAGTCGCTCATTGAGGAGTTGCGTGATGAGGCGCGCGAACGAGCACAGGAAGCGCGTACCGACGATGTCGACACACTCACGAGGCAAGTCGCGGTGGCAGCCCTTAAGTACCAGATCCTCCGTCAGAGTGTTGGAGCGAATATTGTGTTTGATAAAGCCCAGGCGTTGTCATTTGAAGGTGATTCTGGTCCGTACCTGCAGTACACCTATGCTCGTATCATGAGTGTCCTTGAGAAGGCGAGAGAAGTAGGTATCGTCCCAGCGACGGATAATCCGCTGCCAGTAGTAGCTGAGGTAGAGACGATATTGTATCGTTTTCCTGAAGCAGTTGAAGAGGCTCTTCTTGAGCGCTCACCACATAAGATTACTCACTACCTCGCCGCGCTCGCGGGAGCATTCAATACGCTCTACAGTCAAGAACGGTTTGCTGATGCGACGGACGCTCTCGCTCCATATAAATTGGCACTTGCGACCGCTACCGCTCACACGCTTAAGAATGGTCTTTGGCTTCTCGGTATCGAGGTTCCTGAACGAATGTAGTTTGACTTTTATATAAAATTATGGTATTGTGACCGTGGAGTGCCTTTTCGCACCCTAGCTCCTCAACCGACCAACACCCCAGGAGGGAACCATGGTCAAGTCCATTCTGCACTTTTTCGGCGCACTCATGCTCGTCCTCTCGACTGCCATCGGCCTTGCGGCTTGCGGCGGGGACAGCGACGTCATGGTCGACGTCGAACGGATCAGCGTCACCGAGTCGGTCACGACCGGCGATGGCGACCGCGACGACTACGCCACCTTCAAGGTCAAGCTCGACGTCACCGCTCGTGGCGGTGACGTCTACCTCTCGGCGAACCACGGTTCGTCCCTGCGCTACCGTCTCGAGGATGGCACTGGCATGGTCCATTCCATCTTTACCCCGCATGCTTGCATCGGGGGAATCTCTGTTATGCTAGGCAGTAATGTCAGGTAAACCATCCCACATCAACAAACCACATAACAAAACTCTCTTCATCTACCACCTAGTCTGTC